>Ga0114975_10000683_pt1 | contig 25370 bp, 30 predicted proteins | sample S_130626_EF_Meta_FD_87031 | JGI IMG/M metagenome (GOLD analysis project Ga0114975, IMG submission 87031) | Freshwater microbial communities from Lake Simoncouche, Canada to study carbon cycling - S_130626_EF_MetaG | ecosystem: Environmental > Aquatic > Freshwater > Lake | place: Lake...
CAGAAGGTAAAAAAGGGGATTTCGTAAGTAATGACATAGATGAAGTCGCTAAGATATTATTTGGACCAAAGGCAGATAGTCACACACTAGGATCAGTAGAATCAATGCTAAAAGCACTACCTCAAAATAAAGCCAATGAACTATTACAGAAAGCAAAGGCAGATCCTAATTGGAAAGAAATAGTGGCTACAGAGTCTTTCCAACTAGGAACTAACCAATGGTTCCGTTTCATGATGGACCGACTATCTCGATAAAAAGACTTAATTATATAGACATTCACGCGAATAGATACTATATTAAACATATTGAGGTTAAGGAATAATGAGTCGAATTACTGTAATTAAACGAGACGGTCGCAAGGAAGAATTAAATCTTGATAAACTACACAAAGCTGTGTTCTGGGCTACCGAAGGACTAAACAATGTTAGTCCTAGCGAACTAGAAATCCGAAGCCAACTACAGTTCTATAACAATATCAAGACTAAAGATATACAAGAAACACTTATCAAAGCCGCTGCCGATCTCATTACTGAGGAAACGCCCAACTATCAATATGTAGCAGGTCGACTCATTAACTATGCTCTCCGTAAGGAAGTGTATAACAACTACAAGCCATTGAAGTTGTTTGACCTAGTAAAGAAGAATGTTGATCTAGGATACTACACTAAAGAATTCCTAGATTGGTATGATGAAGCAGAGTGGGAAAAGATTAATTCTTTTGTTGACCACGAACGCGATATGAAGTTAACATATGTAGCAATGGAACAGTTACGCGGTAAGTATCTAATACAGAACCGTGTTACTGGACAGATCTTAGAGACTCCGCAAGTATGTTATATCCTAATCGCTGCTACACTTTTCAACAATTATCCTAAATCAACTAGACTACAGTGGATTAAAGATTACTATGAGTGTATTAGTACACATCAAATTAGTTTACCAACACCAGTCATGGCAGGTGTGCGTTCGCCACAGAGACAGTTTAGTAGTTGTGTACTGATTGAAACAGATGACAGTCTAGATTCGATTAATGCCACTACAAGTGCTATCGTAAAGTATGTTAGCCAGAAGGCTGGCATCGGTATCGGAGCAGGACGTATCCGAGCACTAGGATCACCAATCCGTAATGGTGATGCTAGCCATACTGGTGTTATACCGTTTTATAAGATGTTCCAGGCTGCTGTCAGGAGCTGTAGCCAGGGTGGAGTACGTAATGGAGCAGCAACGCTTTATTATCCAATCTGGCACTACGAAGTAGAGGACCTCCTCGTCCTTAAGAATAACAAGGGCGTTGAGGATAATAGGGTGCGTCATATGGACTATGGGGTACAGTTTAATAGACTGTTCTATCAACGTTTGATTCAAGGAGGTGATATAACTTTGTTCAGTCCGAATGACGTGCCCGACCTCTATACTTCTTTCTTTAACGACCAAACACTGTTTGAAACGCTATACGTAGCAGCGGAAAAGAATACAAAACTACGCAAGAAGACACTAAAGGCTATTGACTTGTTCAGTTCCTTTATGCAAGAACGTAAAGATACTGGTAGAATTTATCTACAGAATGTCGATAATGCTAATACTCACAGTAGCTTTGATGAAGCAGTTGCTCCAATTCGACAGAGCAATCTATGCGGAGAGATTGATCTCCCAACAAAGCCACTTACACATATATTTGACGAAGAAGGCAGGATTGCCCTCTGCACTCTAAGTGCTGTTAATTGGGGTGTTATTAAGGACCCCAAGGACTTTGAAAAGCCCTGTGAACTAGCAGTGCGTGGATTAGACGCATTGTTAAGTTATCAAGACTATCCAGTAAAAGCCGCTGAGATAGCTACAAAGGAACATCGTCCATTAGGTGTTGGTATTATTAACTTAGCATATTGGTTGGCTAAGAACGATTTTAAATATACCGATGCTGCTGCCCTACCAAAGGTGGATGAATATATGGAAGCAATGAGCTATTATCTTATCAAGGCAAGTGTTAATCTAGCCAAGGAGTTTGGTCCTTGTGGAAAGCCTAGTGATACAAAGTATGCTAAGGGCATAGTTCCGATTGATACTCGCAAAAGAGAAATTGATGAACTGGTTCCACATATAGAGCGTATGCCATGGGCAGATCTTAGAGAAGATCTTAAGGCATTTGGTATCCGTAATGCTACACTAATGGCAATCATGCCTGCTGAAACAAGTGCGCAGATTGCTAATGCTACTAACGGTATTGAACCACCACGTAGTTATATTAGCGTCAAGCAGAGCAAGCACGGTGTACTAAAGCAAGTAGTTCCAGAGTTCCGTAAACTAAAGAATAAGTATGATTTGCTTTGGGATCAAAAGACTCCTGAAGGATATCTCAATATCTGTGCTGTATTACAGAAGTATATTGATCAGGGTATTAGTGTTAACACATCCTATAATCCACAGTATTATGCGGATGAAAAAATCCCAATGAGTGAGTTGCTAAAGCATGTCTTACAGTTTTATAGATATGGCGGAAAGCAACTATACTATTTTAACAGTTATGATGGTCAAGGCGAAATTGACGTAAACAAGATCGACGAACAACCATTAGATGACCTACCAGATCAGGAGTCATGTGAAAGCTGCGTAATATGACCGTATTTGACACTAACAATAAGTCTGACCACACAAAATCACTAGCGTTCTTTGATCCTAATGGAGGAGTCACTATACAACGTTATGATACACTAAAATATAAGCAGTTTGATAAGCTTACTGATAAACAGTTAGGATTTTTTTGGCAACCGCAGGAAGTTGATATCCTACGTGATGCTAAGGACTTTAAAGATCTAACAGTACATGAACAGCATATCTTTACTAGCAATCTAAAACGACAGATACTTTTAGACAGTGTACAAGGTCGTGCCCCTAGTGCTGCGTTTGGGCCGATCTGTTCATTGCCAGAACTTGAAACTTGGTTCACTACTTGGACATTTAGTGAGACTATCCATTCTAAGAGTTACACACATATTATACGTAACATCTATAGTAATCCAAGCAAGATATTTGATGAGATGCTGGACATTGCTGAGATTGCCGATTGTGCTACTGACATTAGCAAGTATTATGATAATTTAATTGATATGAATCAACGTGCTGCTAGTGCTACACATGGACATCTTGTACCCATTCCTTATCAGCATAAGAAAGCATTATGGATGGCTATTATGAGTGTTAACGTGCTCGAAGGTATACGTTTCTATGTTAGTTTCGCTTGCTCGTGGGCATTTGCTGAAGTCAAGAAGATGGAAGGTAATGCTAAGATCATTAAGTTTATCGCTCGTGATGAAAATCTACATCTAGCAGGAACACAGACACTTCTAAAGATACTTCCTAAGGATGATCCAGACTTTGCCCAGATTGAACTAGAGTGTAAGGATCAAGCAGTAGCATTATTTGAAGCCGCTGTTGATCAGGAAAAGAAGTGGGCTGAATATCTATTCAAAAACGGTTCTATGATTGGGCTTAACTATCAGTTGCTATGCGAGTATGTAGAGTGGATTGCTAATAAAAGAATGACAGCCATTGGTCTACCAACTAAGTACAAGGGAGGAGCAAACCCTCTACCATGGACACAGAAGTGGATCTCAGGTGCTGAAGTTCAAGTTGCTCCTCAGGAAACAGAGATAACTAGTTATATTAACGGCGGTGTCAAACAAGACGTAGATGAAAAGAGTTTCGCAGGATTTTCTTTATAAGGAGAAGTAAAATGGCAAAGAAAAGCGTAGTAAAGTCAATGGCTAAGTCTGCTACAAAACGTAGACAGACAAAGACCTGGAAGAAGAAGAACAAATGATAACAGTATATAGCAAGCCTAATTGTCCCTATTGCGATCGCACAAAGATTTGGTTAGAGCATAATAGTCTACCCTATCAAGTTATCGATGTTATGGCAGATTCTAGCGCATTAGAATTTATCAAGTCGCAAGGACATAAGACAGTGCCACAGATATACTTCAATGGTTCTGTACTAGTAGAGGGCGGTTATACTGGATTAACTAAGCAAGATCCAAATTCTATTAGAGAAACGATTAATCAGAAAGACGCTGCATGATAATCGAAAAGTTAAAGACAGGTGAAGTGCATACTCTTAAGTTAATAACTGGTGAAGAAGTTATTACTAGGTTAACCGATGTCGGTGAAACTACTTATAAGGTATATAAGCCACTTGTATTATCTGTAACGCAGACTGGAGTTGCAATGACTCCATTCCTGTTCACTGCTGAAATTGAAGGAAACATTGATATCCCAAAGACTGCTGTTATCGCATTGGCTATAACAGATAGAGATACAGCCAATCAGTATATCAAGGGAACTTCTAGTATTGTTCCTGTTGGCGCAGGTACTTTTGGTAAACTAATTTAGTGGATAAATATTGCTATGCCCGGAATATCTAGAAAAGATACTGACACTGCTGGTGGAACCATTATTGAAGGTTCTGGAACTGTCTTTGTTGAAAACAAAGCAGTGGTCCGGATAGGTGATGCTGTAGCAGGACATGGTATAGCAAAACATGCTGCTCCAAAGATGGAAACAGGATCCGGCACTGTATTTGCAAACGGAATAGCAGTATGCCGAGCAGGGGATACCGCGGACTGCGGAGATGCTGCTACTGGATCTGGGACTGTATCGGCCGGCTAAATATTGTCATGGCCGACGAACCTTTTGTAAAGAAATCTAGAAAAGAATTTAAACTCGCTCCTCCGAACAATACTCTAGCCAATTATAGAGTAGAATCGAAAAAATGGGCTCTGGGATTAGCAGATGGTAACGGATGCGATATTCTCTTATTTGCTGTATATCAACCAGTATCAGATTTCGGAGACGATATACCTTTTGCTGAAGAAATATCGCAAAAGTATACTCCTCCAACAAGTTCAGAAACGACAACAACACCAAATACAGTCGTTGATGCTGCTGCTGAAGCCAAAGAAAAGGCTACACAAAAAGCCGCTGAAACAGGAACGACTGCTACAGTTACATCAACTGATAACAAAGGCAATACAACCACGGCTACAGTAGAACCTCCTAAAAGAGATACTGATATTACTAAAAAAGCACAAGGAACTCCAGATAAAGATCCACCAATTCCAAACGCTAGAACATTAGCATCGGCTGCTAAAAATGCCGAGGCTGCTGTTGGTGCATGTAAGTCCGGAGATGAACTAGACAATTCTTCTAGTCCAGGAATGGCTAAAGATCAGTTAGTTAAAGTTTTAAATGGTGCACCTAGAGTATTGGGCGGAGTAGTACCTGCATTAGAAGGTATTATGATGGGGATACCACAAGCGTCTTTGTCTAAGTTTACATCACTATTACCTCCGGCATTTAAGTCATTATTACCATTGGGTGCAGTTGCTGGCCTAGTAAGTAAAGGTCCTGTACAGTTAAGTGGATTGACTAATTTAGTAGCAGGAGCAGCATTGGGACAAATTGCTGGACAAGCATTACGAAGTTTAACAGGAGGACCTGCTGCTGTATCGGGATTAACTGGAGCATTAGGTGCCCAAGCAGTTGCTAGGATGAGTGGATCGAGAGCAGTACCTGTTAATATAGCCAGTACTTTTGGTAATGCCCTATTATCTAACGCTGCTGGAAATGTTGCAGGAAATATAGCAAGGAACGCATTAGGAACAAGTGCATCTACTGCCGGTGTTATAGCTAATGTTGTTGGTATAGTTACTAATGTTGCGCTCAATCAAAAAAATGGTGTTCCTGTAAATTCGCAAGTGTTAGGATTGGCTGCTAACGTAGCATTACGAGCAGCAGGAGTTCCTACTTCCATACCAACTAGTGTGTTAGGATTAGCGTCATCATCAATGATGAATCCTTTAGCAGCATTGATTGGTGGTAGTGTTAGTGGTAGAATACCTATATTACCAGGTAATTTATCATTGCCAAATATGGGAGCATTATCGGGACTATCTCAAAAAATAGGACCAGGATTAGCTGAGAATCTAATACCTCCAAATCAATTACAAGGACTATTACCAGGGAATCTACAAGCACAAATACCCGGAATACCTCCTAGGGTAAGTCAACAAAATCCTTATATACAAAATGACACAGGAGCAAGGAGAGCAGCAGCACAGGAATCATCCGGCCCAGTGACTCCAAATGACAATGCACCATCGAAAGACGCAATGGCTAAAGGAGCAGGTGGAGCCGATGTTAATTACGCAATGAAGATATCCGAGCATTATACACTAGGGGATTTCTGTATAACTCCGGCCGTTACTCCTAATAGGAAATTAAGAGCGTATGAAGCCGGTGGACTATCTGTAGATCAACTTATCGAAAATCTATCTTGGTTGGCTGTTAATCTAATAGAACCAATAAGAGCACAATTTCCAGGATTTACTCTCAATGGTGGATATGATTATCCAGGAGCAGAACCCGGAAGTAAACGTGCAGGTAAGAGTAAGCATTTCTACGGATCTGCTATGGACCTACAATGGCGTGGAGACATGAAAGATGTCAGCATACACATAAAAAGAGCACAGTGGATCGCTTCAAATCTCCCAATACGAGGGTGTATATTAGAAGCAGCCGGAAAAGGCATTTGGATACACGTCGATGGCACTAAGAATAAAGAAGGAAAATATCTTGCCACACATTCATATTGGAGAGAAATTGCTAGGGCTGGTAGTAGAGAAGGCCCATATGTGAATCCTTTCTAATCATGCTAGTAATCTTTTCAATTGCTCTAATCGTGTTCTGGGTTTATAAGTTAGTGACTTATGAGTATGATCCATCACATGACGATGACAACAGTTTCATTTAACACACTGCCCCGCCTGTGAAGAGGGGAACTCACAACTCGCAAGAGAAAAGTTGGGACAAGACTGGGAGCCCAACAGTGTGTTTTTAGTTGACAATACCCTATCTTTCTGTTATAAATAACTTACTGTTGTTGATAGCAATGGAATAAGGCGGCAAGACCCGGGGGCAGTACCCGGCGATTCCACCATAAACACACGGAGAGAGAGATGTTAGGATTATTATTTAATTGGCTCAACTATACCTATACTGTAGGTGATGTTAGCCAGCATCGTAAGCATACAGGTCGTTACGAAGATATGTGTATGTGATATAACCACACTGGGGACTTTTGCTCGCTTTAGAGGATTGGTTCTTACTCCACTCAGTGAGTGTAACAGTGTGTTTATGATGGGGTCGACATAGGATCGATTGGTGCTATAAAGATTGAAGTAGACAGTCCGGCGAAAGCTCGGTTAACGCAATAAACTTAATAAATGCTAACGATAACTTCGTTACATCTCGTGAACTAGCTCTAGCAGCTTGATTTACATGGGTTGGCGACTTACCTGGAAACAGAAAAGTCGTATTTTACGCTCTGGCAGTACAGTGGGAAGTACAGATCGACAAGACTAGGACGCCGTTCGAATCGGATACAGAGCAATTATAATATTACATTTGCATAGATTTTTTGGCTAAGTATAATAGTAATTGAAAGGGAGATGAAAATGAGAAAATATCTGATAGCTCTCGTAGCGTCACTATTTTTAACATTGGTAATTACACCAAGTAAAACTATAGCTGCGCCAGAGCTAACAACTAAAGAGGAAATCAAAGCTTTCCAAAAAGCTAATGGCTTAAAGGCTGACGGAATTATAGGTCCAAGGACTAGAGCAGCGATGAAGGGTGAAGCATCTAAATCAACAAAGAAGACTGCTCTTAAGATACCTCCAAGAGAGCCATGTCATTTTATAGTATGGGAAGTTGAATGTGCTGGTAATGTTAAATCATCATTCAATGATACTATTCCAACTAGCGATGCATTCCTTCCAAAACATATAAAGGAAGCAAAGACACAGATCGGCCTAAATGCTAAAAGTGATCGTAAGCAACTTGCTACTATGTTTGAAAAGAAGATTGGACAGAGAGTAGATCCTGTTAGCATTCCTTGGTGTGCTGCTTGGGCAAATGCTGTATTAGCAGATGCTGGAATAAGTGGAACTGATAGCCTAATGGCCCGAAGTTTCCTAGCATGGGGACATCCTGTAAAAGGTGTGCCAAAAGTTGGTGACGTAGTAGTATTACGTCGTGGACGCAATCATTATGCTGGACATGTTGGATTCTTTTATGGTTTCGTTGATGATGCCACTGGTATAAAGAAGATAGCAGTACTAGGCGGAAATCAAGGAAAGTCTGTAAGCATTAGTTACTACCCAATTAGTAGAGTTATTGCCTATAGGGCAGCGTAATACATCCTGGGTGGTACTATCATAGATAGGCTTACTCAGACCCCTCCACATCCGTGTGGGGGGCTTTTTTTCTATATATGACCATATTATGTTAAATAACTCACTTGACAATAATATCAAGATCTGTTAAACATATAGAATAAGGAGGATACATGACATGGCATATTGGGGTTATCATCTCGTACTAGATTGCGCTCACTGCGACCCAGAGGCAATTAATGATTACGATACAATTTATAAATTTACTAAGCAGCTAGTTATTGACATTGATATGGTTGCTTACGGGGAACCACAGATCGTTAATTTTGGTAGCGGTAATAAAGCTGGATATACTCTAGTTCAATTAATTGAAACTTCAAACATCTGTGCTCATTTCGTTCCAGATGATGAAGAAGGTGGTAATGCGATGTATCTCGATGTATTCTCTTGTAAGGAATATGATGATCAGATCGTCATTAATTTGGTAAAGGAATATTTTGGCGCACGAAAAGTTCGTGCTTCTTATCTCACAAGACAAGCATAATAAGAAGAATAATTTCTATACCAAACTCAAGAGGGCTAGGGAAACTTAGCCCTCTTTTTTCTTGACAATATATACAACGATGCTATTATATTAATATGAGAGCAAAAGTAATCCTACTGGCACTAAAATACATGGCAAAGTTTGTGTTGAGCATTGCCGCAATGGCAACTGTTATTTTCACTACAGTAATCGTAGTTAGAGAATTTACCGGCGATACTGAACTTGGGTTTATTATCGTATTTGCGCTAATGGGTCTAGTAGGAGCATTTGCTACATGCTATGATATGGCTAAGTCTAAAGTAGATAACGAGAATCGTGACTTAATGGAACAACTGGCTAGGAAGCAGTAATGGTAAAAAAAACCGAAGACGCTGAATACGCATATAAACTTAATATCTACGATCACGGTATCTTCATCCTAAGCGATGAGATTACACATACTAACACAACAGACGCAATTGAATTTATCCTCGAGTGTAATCTACTTGCCAAGAAAGATCGATTCCAGAACATCACACTAATCATCAATAGTCCAGGCGGTGATCTAACTGCTGCCTTTGCTCTAATTGATATCATGCAGGGCAGCAGGATACCAGTACATACACTAGGGCTTGGACAGGTTAGCAGTGCTGGACTATTGATCTTTATGGCTGGCAAGAAAGGCTTCCGTACACTAACTCCAAACACTAGTATCCTAAGCCACCAATTTAGTTGGGGAAGCGATGGCAAGGAACATGAACTAGTTGCTGTGATTAAGGAATTCACACTCACAGGCAAGCGTATGTTGAACCATTACATAAAGTGTACTGGCATGACTGAGAAGAAAGTCAAGGAAGTCTTGATGCCAAGTTCCGATGTTTATCTTGACGCAACCGAGGCTGTAAAGTATAATATCGCAGATAAGGTAGTTAATACATACCTCAACAAATAGGATCTATCATGAGTATGCATCTGGTCGGACCATATCTTACAACTACGAAGTACGGCTCTAAGAAGAAGAAATCAAATTCAAAGCGTCTCGCTGAATCTGAGGCTAAACATAATGCTTGGTTGGCTAAGCAGGGTCTTACCCCCAACCAACTTAAACTTAAGAAAGAGTTCGTAGGAAATGTTAGAATCAATAATCGGCCAGATCTTACCACTAGTAATCCTTATCAACTTAGCAATAGCGTTGGCAACGGTTACAAGAAAGGTATAATGGAGAACCTCCACAAGGAGGCTCCTGAAGTACAAAAAGAAATCATGCTTAAGGCAAGTCGCTGTATGCCGCTCTTTAATAAGGGTGGCCTACAGTATGCTACTCCTGGTGAAGATATGACCCAAGTTGGTAGCAAGAGCAGGCGCGGATGACCAAACCTGCTCCAATTATACCTGATGGGACATGTCCTCATATTGATCACGTAATCCTCATGGTGGATGAACTTGAAAAGCATCTAACTGGTGGGGATAAGAAGTATAACGATATCATCCTAGAGACTATAAAGAATGAAATGGAACTAATCCGTAGGGCTAATGAACTATTACGTGAGTCTTCATTCTTTTGGTATACTAAGTGTAAACGATTAAGCCCTAACTCAGATAAATAATACAAAAGAAGGATTACCATTATGGCTTCAGGATTTCAGAATAACCAAGATCAACTAACACCTAACTACTATAGAGTTACTATCGACCTATCAAGTGGATATAGTAGCACAGCCACAAATAACGATAGCGGTGTTGTTGAACCATTTGATTTTACTAACTTCGATACTCTAAATACTACAGCAGATAATTCACGTCGTAGGGCCCGAGGTAATGTACGTTTCAATGCCATCCTAAATCAACTACAACTATTTGCTAACGTTCAGATACTTGATGTCACAGTATTAACAGGTGGTGTCGCACAAGACGCAGCCGATGATGTTGCTGCCAGCGTAGCATTTACTGTTGGATATGTCCAAGAAGCATATGTATTAGGCGGCTGGCAAAAGACTATTGAGGCTGGGACATTCAGCGATGGATCACAAACTCTAGTATCTGCGAATTATGATGTATTATCTGCATTTGATAAAGCAGAGAATATGGAATATTGTATCCGTGAGGCTGTTACACGTGGAATTACAATCGGCGGCGCTAGTGGTTATACAACAAGATATAAGACTTACAATCCAGACGATAACAATCATAGAGAAGAACAGATTACTGTTACACAACCAAAGAATCCTTCCGATGTATGGGACGATGTTGGGGTATCTATTGTAGATGCTATGACACAAAATAATTTCTAAGGAAACCTAATGTTTTTAGGACTATTGACGCTGCTGACCTCATTAACGATCAGCAGCGTCGCTGTTTATTACTCTGTTTCTGGATTGGCTGCTATTTTCGCAGGAGCCTATTACCCTATCATCATCATGGGCGCAGCACTTGAAGTTGGTAAACTAGTTACTGCTAGTTGGCTCCATAAGAACTGGAATACAGCACCAAAGGTCCTTAAGGCTTATCTAATAATATCAGTAGTTGTCCTAATGCTGATCACTAGTTTGGGTATCTTTGGTTTCCTAAGCCGCGCACATATCGAACAAGGTGCTCCAGTTGGAGATGTAGTATCTCAAGTTGAATTAATAGATGAGAAGATTTCTGCTAAACGAAACGAAATTGAGCAGGCCAGGACTGCCCTAAAGAATCTAGACGATGTTGTTGGACAGTTCCTTGCTAAAGGTAAAGATGAGCGTAGCGTGGCAGCAGCCAACAATGCTCGTAAGAATCAACAGGCTGAACGTAATAAGACTAGCAAAGTTATAGAAGATGCCCAAAAAGAGATAAGCAAGTTACAGGAACAGAAGTTACCATTAACAAAGCAAGTAAGACAGATAGAATCAGAAGTCGGACCTATCAAGTATATCGCAGCGTTTATGTATGGTAACAAACCTAATCAGGATCTACTTGAAAAAGCAGTAACATGGATGATACTAACTATCATCTTTGTGTTTGATCCACTAGCAGTATTGCTTTTAATCGCTAGCCAGATCAGTTTTGCCCATAGGAAGACTGTTACTGACCCAATAATACGAGAAGTTGAAAAGATAGTAGAAGTTCCTGTTGATAGGATCATTGTTGAATACAAGACAATTGAAATTGAAAAGATAGTAGAAGTTCCTGTTGAAGTTGAAGTTATTAAAACTGTTACTATAGAACGTCCAGTTGAAGTAATAGTTGAAAAGATAGTTGAAGTTGAAAAAATCGTAGAAGTTGAGAGATTTCCTACTATAATAACAACTGTACTTGATCCAACACCTACCATAAGCACAACAACTGTTGTTGTTAATTCTGAAAAATCTGAAACAGTAGAGTATGTACAGAATTCAGAACAGAGTGCTAATACACTATGGCAACGCATACAAAAGAATAAGAATATATTCAAACCTATGGATATGCTTTATAACGAGTATAAGATACACGGGTTTAAGGATATAGATCTAAGTAACCACGATTTAAATGATCCTGAGATACAGACGCTAATTAAATATGTTGAGGATGTTAAAAATGGATCTAAAAGATTCGAAGACATTCCTAGACAACATCTAGAAAAATTAGCAGATCTAATTACACAAAATAATTGACATTTGTAATATAATACATTATATTATGGATAGTTACTAAGGTAACTCAATCAGGTGAGAAAAACATAAATGACTATTTGGCAGAATACAGGTTGGCTTAACGATAACAACACAGGTAGGATCTTTAAGGGCACTACAGTTTTCGTAAAGAACAACGACGTTAATAAAGCATTGCGTAAGTTCAAGAAGCGCCTCCAGGACGAAGGTTGGTTTAACGAACTACGTGAACGTGAGCACTACACTAGCCCAAGTGAGCAGAAGCGTAAGAACTTAGCATCAGCACAGGTTAGAGAGCGCAAGCGTCAATCTCAGTGGAAAGCTGAATCGTAAGACATAAATAAATCTGTTATGTTGCCAATAGGAGCATAACAGATTCTTGCTTAACAAAAGGAGAAATAATATGGGTAAGATTATAGGAATTGACCTTGGAACCACGAATAGTTGCGTAGCAGTATTAGAAGGTGGAAAGCCAAAGGTAATTGAAAATTCAGAAGGTTCACGTACAACACCGAGTATCATTGCTTACACGGACACAGAGATCCTAGTAGGCGCAGGCGCAAAGCGCCAATCAGTAACAAATCCAAAGAACACACTATTTGCTGTAAAGCGTTTGATCGGACGTAAGTTTGATGAACAGGCTGTTCAGAAAGATATCAAGAACATTCCTTACGAAATTGTCAAGGCAGAAAACGGGGATGCTTGGGTTAAGGCAAACGATAAGGATATGGCTCCGCAGCAAGTGTCTGCTGAGATCCTACGTAAGATGAAGAAGACTGCTGAGGATTACCTCGGTTCGGAAGTTACACAGGCTGTTATTACAGTTCCTGCTTACTTCAATGATAGCCAACGTCAGGCTACTAAAGATGCGGGCCGCATAGCGGGCTTAGAAGTCCTTCGTATTATTAATGAGCCAACGGCTGCTGCTCTCGCATTTGGTTGCGACAAGGGCGATAAAAGAGATCGCAAGATTGCCGTGTATGACTTAGGTGGTGGTACATTTGATATTTCAATCATTGAAATCTCAGATACAGACGGTGATAAGCAGTTTGAGGTGCTTAGTACAAATGGCGATACATTCCTAGGTGGTGAAGATTTTGACCAACGTATCGTTGATCACCTAATCTCTGAGTTCAAGAAGGAACAGGGCATTGATCTAACCAAGGATGTTATGGCACTACAGCGGCTCAAGGAAGGTGCTGAAAAGGCAAAGATTGAATTGAGTAACTCTGCTCAGACTGATATCAACATGCCTTATATCACAGCTGATGCTAGTGGTCCAAAGCATCTTGCATTGAAGTTGACTCGTTCTAAGTTTGAAGATCTCGTAGCAGATCTTGTAGAGCGCAGTCTAGCTCCATGCCGCATAGCACTTGCTGATGCTAAGTTAACAGCCAGTGATATCGACGATGTTATCTTAGTAGGCGGTCAGACACGTATGCCTAAGGTACAGGAAGTTGTCGAACATCTATTTGGTAAGGCTCCACGTAAGGATGTTAATCCAGACGAAGCAGTTGCCGCAGGTGCTGCTATCCAAGGTGCCGTACTAGGCGGGGAGAAAACAGACGTTCTACTAATGGACGTAACACCACTATCACTTGGTATCGAGACTATGGGTGGAATTTTCAATAAGTTGATTGAGAAGAACACTACGATTCCAGTCAAGAAGAGCCAGGTTTATAGCACTGCTGAAGACAATCAGAACACTGTTACTATCAAGGTAGGGCAGGGTGAGAGAGAAATGTTCCAGTATAACAAGATGCTTGGATTATTCAATCTTGAAGGTATTCTTCCAGCACAGCGAGGAACTCCGCAGATCGAAGTTACCTTTGATATTGATGCTAACGGTATTCTAGCAGTTAGTGCCAAGGATAACGGAACTGGTAAGGAAAATAAGATCACTATCCAGTCAAGCAGCGGACTATCGGAAGATGAGATCAAGCAGATGATCAAGGACGCCGAAGTTAATGCTGATGAGGATAAGAAGCGTCGTGAGCTTGTAGAAGCAAAGAATAATGCTGAAGGACAAGTGAACAGTTATCGTAGAGATCTTGAGAAGCACAAGGATAGCATGTCGGCTGAGGATGTAGTTAAGGTTGAGGAAGCACTTAAGCTTCTTGAAGACGCTGCTAAGGGTGACGACAAGGAATCTATCGATGCTGCTATCCCAAAGATGTTTGAGTCACTTGGCCCGCTTATTGAAATTATGAATAAGCAGAATCCAGAGGCTACACCAGGCACAACCACAGAAGCACCAAAGAAAAGTGATGAAGATGTAGTTGACGCAGAGTTTACTGAAGCAAAGAAAGACGCTGCTTAAACTCTTGACAAATATAGTGGAATATACTATATTATAAATATATGTGCGATAGCCATTAAGGTATCGCACATACTAATCTTGCTTAATAAAAGGAGATAAAAAAATGACAAACCAAAATACAAGAACATTTGATTTAGTACCTCTACAACGCTATGCTGTTGGATTTGATCAACTCTTTAATGAACTTGATCGCTATTATATGAACAGCGCACAACAAAACAATTCATACCCCCCTTACAATATTATCCGAGCCAACGATGATACTTTCTTTATTGAAATTGCCGCAGCCGGATTTAAGGAAGACGAACTAGAAGTTACAGTTGATCAAGGACAACTTGTAATATCAGGATCCGCTACTAGGACTGACGAACGCAACTTCATTTACAAGGGCATTGGAATGCGTAATTTTTCTAGAGCATTCCGACTTGCTGATCATATCGAAATTAAAGGAGCTAAACTAGCCGATGGACTACTAACTGTTGAACTAACTAGGATAATTCCAGAAGAGTTAAAGCCCCGTAGAATACAGATTAAGTCATAAAATCCAAACGTTGTAGTGGACATTGGGTCCACTACAATAAATATTATTATGGAAACACCTAAAATGACCCAAGTCAACTATACAACACTAGAAAAGACTAAGCATTTGATTGAAGAGCCAGGACATTACAAAGTCATCTTCGTGAACGACGATGTAACTCCCATGGAATTCGTCATTGATGTGTTACAGAAAATCTTTAAGCACGATCAAGAAGCAGCCGGTGCTATTACACTAAATGTCCATACTGATGGATCCGCTGTAGTTGGTGTATATTCTTTTGAAATCGCTGAACATAAGGGCGTAGAAACTACTGTCCTAGCAAGAAATAACGGTTTCCCACTCGTAGTTAAGATCGAAAAAGAATAATGAGCCTAAAAGATTTAACTAAAGAAAAGCATCGCGATGCTGAACGCTGTGTTTTTGCTCAAAAACTAATTAGCGGTGATATGTCAGTACATGACTACGCCAACTATCTAGTACAGATGGGGTATGTCTATCAGATACTTGAAAACAAGGCATATACACATAAACTAACACAAGACCTGCCAGGAATTGCCAGAGCATTCGCCATACAACAAGATATCGTTGAACTAGTAGGTGAGGACCACGGTATTGCGTACCTTCCCTCTAGTTTAAAATATGGTCAGTATCTAGAGTCACTTAGTGACCCGGGGGCTATCATGGCACATCTGTACGTCCGTCATATGGGAGATTTGTTTGGTGGACAGATCATCGCTAAGAAAGTTCCAGGTAGCGGAAAGTTCTATCAGTTTAAAGATCGTGATCAACTGATCTCCGCTGTTCGATCTAAAATAACAGACGATCTTGCTGATGAAGCACTTGTAGCATTTGATTGCTCTATCTCTATCATGAAAGAACTAATGAGTGAGTGAAATTTGGAACAGACTAATTGATATAGAAAATCACTATATCGATAGATTTAATGAAACTGGACAACAGATGCTAAATGATGAGTATGTTGAGCCAAATGTAAATTGGTCTAGTCGTAGTTGGACTAGCGATACATATCGATTAGCAAACATCGGTGTCGTAGATGCACGAGAATCTAAAGGTTTATGGATGATGCATTGCTGTGTGTTTCCACATATGGAAAATACTGCTCCAATATTTGGTTTTGACGTAGTAGCAGGTAAAAACAAGATCACAGGCTGCTTCCACGATTTCTCATCAACAGGCTTTGCTTCACATCCCCTAATAGAATGGTTTGGTCATGAAGTCAGCCAATTAGAATGGCGTAAGACACGTGAGTTGCCGGAATGGGCACAACGCATCTTCTCCCCCTATATCATTGCTGCTGGCAATGTAAGTAATGGTGATGAACTAGAACAGATCATTAGCATGAGCACTAGAAATCTAGATCATTATATTGATACTGTTGGTGAGACTAACGGTGAATGTACTGACAACACTAAGGGACAAAACTACTATTGTGAGAACCAAAAGTTAAACCCACATACTCCCCGTGTTATGGCCACTCTCGGGCTTAGTGAAGAGCAGATAACCTTCTTCATAGAGCAATGTATGTTTCCAGAAGCATGATAAATAAGATATCATGAGATTATTTGAATTTATCACAGAGTCTACAATAAATCTTTCAACATTTAAAGATCGAAATTCTCATTATTGGCGAAATATTTTAGACATGATTCAACGAGGCGCCGATTTTAGACTAAATGATGGATCATATGTAACAGCAGATCCAAGTGCTTATCCTAAGTTACATGCTATATGGGACGGAATAAGTGACACTGCAACTCCTGAACAAATACTATTAATAAAAAATCACGGATTTAAGCCTGTAGACGGTGTACCTATAGGATGGAGTAAAATTTATAAAAGTAAAGAAATACAAGACGACGGTAAAAAAGGAGCAAACGGCGGTCCATCTGATGAAAGTGATCAAAAGACTAAATTTTGGAATTTAGGAAACGTCGCTGAAGGTATAATGGGCGCGGCAGTGACTGCTAAGTTCCTTAATCCTGATAAGACTATAACTACAAAGGATATAGTAAAAATATTAAAAGATGCTGATTATGAATCTTCATTAAAAGGTAACACTACAAGAAGAACATATTCTGGAAATATTAGAAATGATAAAGTTAAGTTTACTCTTAGCCTAAATCAAAAAGACTATGAGGCATTGACTTTATCTTTTCTAAATCCAGAAGATTTAGCAGTCTATAAGAAACATGAAGAAATAAAAAAAGTATATGAAAATGCTGCCGAATATGTAAACACAGCAAAAACAGTTGGGGGAGCATTAGACAGAGTTATTGGAGATCCTAATCCTAATAGTATTCTAATTGAAAGCGATGGTGCCTCTGCTGAAAACCAACGCGGCACTAAGGCAGATATATTCATTACTATTGATGGTAAAAAAGAAAGATTATTAAGTCTTAAAGCAGGAGTAGTATCTCAAGTAGGCCAGATGAGCGGTGCTGCATTTGAAAATCTAGAAGGATTCTTTAAGAGTGTACTAGGTTTTGGATTACCATTATCTATGAACAATGAAACTGATTTTCCTAAAGATTCTAGCCAAGTAGAGGTTAAGAAATATATTTTACAAAATGGATTTATGAAAGCCTATAAGCACATTTATCATTCATTACAGTCTACATTAACAGGAGACAATGATTATAAAGAATATAATCTAACCTCCCAAGTTTTTAAAGGGTTAAAACATCATGCTACACTAGACGAAGATGTTATAATCGTATATGTTAGCCCTAATGCTAAAAGAGCATATATGGAAATAAAAATAGGTAAAGAATTGCGCGATGCATTGGATCATTTTGATCTTAAACCTCAATTATCAAATACTACCTTAAAGATAGTTGGGGTTCCAATAGATGATTTAGGAAAAGAAATGAGTGATGGTAAAACTCTAACCTTATTCCAAATGCGATCTTCCGTACAAGGAAATGCTTTAAGAAATGCTGTTGAGATTGGAAAACTAGTTAAAGCATTGGCTGATCTGGAAAAGATAAGATCACGTAATGGAGAAGAACCTGAGGAAAAACCTGATATTTCGTATACTCCGAAACCTAATCCTCCTCAAGTACAAAAACAAATTCCACAGCAACAAGCAAAACCGATAATTGCTCCTGCTCCACAAAAAACAATACCTGCACCCACAGTAAAACCAGTAGCATCTCCACAAGAAGAACCGTCACCTTATTCGGATCAACTTAGCCAATTTGCACGACCACAGTCAACATTATCTCCACGAACTGATTCAACTTGGCGTCAGAAATTTAAACGACGTTAGAACTTAAATTAAAATCTCCTGATAAATAAACAGACAGTTTTATCAGGAGAGAAACATGCCCATATCCAAAGAGAAACTAGCAGAAGCACTACCCGACGTTAAAAAGAAAGAGATTGACGCTTTCTACGAAGACCTAGTCGAGGTCATGGACTTTTATGATATTAACACGCCAAAGCGTATGGCAGCTTTCCTAGCACAATGCGCCCACGAGAGCGGCAACTTCCGAACAGTTAAAGAGAATCTAAACTATAAGGCCGAGGGTCTTAAGAAGATTTTCCCAAAGTATTTCAAGGATGTTAGCCCAGCAGATTATGCCCACAATCCACAGAAGATTGCCAACAGAGTTTATGCCAATCGCATGGGGAACGGTGATGAGGCAAGCGGGGATGGATTTAGATTCTGCGGCCGTGGACTTATACAGTTAACTGGCAAGACTAACTACAAGACCTGCGCTGAATGGCTAGAAGTAGATTTCCTAGATGATACTACTTGGCTCGAAACACCAGAGGGTGCTTGCTGGTCGGCAGGTTGGTTCTGGGATAGCAGAGACCTTAACACACTAGCCGATAATGGTGACATTAAGATGCTTACTAAGCGTATCAATGGCGGATTTATTGGACTAGAAGATAGGATTAAGCACTACGAGATCGCTCTCGAAGCATTGGAGGGATAATCATGAGCATTGGTATAAAGGTAGCCATAGCGGCTATATTATTTTCAATCATATCCGGCGGGTACTTCTTCATCAAGGAACAAGCAGCACAACTTGAACTAGCCAAGGAAGTACAAGCCAAGATGGAAGGTGTTATCGAGAAGCAAGGGCTTGCTATGGATAACATGAAAGCAGACGTGGAACGTATGGGACAGGTCCAGAACGATCTATCTAAGCAAGTTGGTGCTGCTGATCAAGCCGCTAAAAATCTTTCTAAGAAGTTTACAGAAGATGCTGAAGGTAGAGAGCGTAATCTTGCTGCTATGGCTGCTGAGAAGCCAAGCGTAGTAGAAGAAAAGATCAACCGTGGAACTAAGGATGCTCTACGTTGTAATGAACTGCTAACTGGTGCTCCTCTAACCGACGACGAAGCAGCTGGCAAAGTGCGTAATAACATATGTCCAGAACTATTACCAAAACCTGAGGTGAAAAAGAAATGAAGAAACTCATATTAATCCCATTCCTAATCACATTAGGTGCTTGTTCAGCAACGGGCCCTAAAGTTTATGTAGCTCCAGAAGCTATGGATAGAGCAAAGTTTACTACACCAAATATAACTCCAGTTGATCAGCTAAACATCGAGTGGAGCATTATTAACAAACAAAATGCTAATGAGAAGTTAGCAGCACAAGAGAAGAAGACAGGGTCTAGCACATTCTTTGCGCTAACAGCACAGGGATATCAAAACCTCAGCCTCAATACTTCTGAGCTAAGAAGATATATACAACAGCAGAAAGCTACGATTGAAGCACTAAAGAAATACTACGAAGCACCAGTTATAAAGGAGCCTACTAAAGATGGCAAGTGAAGATATAGCAACAGGCAAGAATGCTAGATTAGAAGACGACGATTTCGTCATTGACCCAAGCAAGATGAAGAGGAAGTCAGATATACCAAGCATGGCTCCTCCTCCAGTTATGGCACCGCCGCCGGCGATGACACCACCTCCGTCATTCGCACCACCACCATCGGCGGTGTCTCCTCCACCAGCACCAGTAATGATGGCTAGTTCTGGAACAACTACAAATACTAATAGCACACAGACTACAGTAAACACCGCTGACCTAGCAGCATTAGCAGGAAACAGCCAACCAAGTGTTATTGAAGAGCATTGGGCAAAGAGTTTCTGGCGCCCAGCGATGGGTTGGTTATATATGATAATTTGCTTTATGGACTTCGTTGGATTTCCATTGCTAACTATCTTCCTACCAATTATCTTTAAGCCTTTTGGACTTATCATGCCATATACTGCTTGGACTAGTCTAACACTTAGCAACGGTGGACTAATCCATCTAGCATTTGGTGCTATCCTTGGTGTAAGCGCATTTAGCAGAGGACAGGAAAAGATTGCTCAAGGAAAGTAATTGTGTTAGTATGAGATCATGATAGAGATGTTTTCATAATGGCAAAAGAAGAACCGGTAGAATTTCGGGGAAAAGTCGTCGAAGTTCTACCAAACAGCACTTTTAGAGTTAAGTTGGAAAATGAACATCTGCTTATAGCACATAGCAGTGGCAAGATCCGACAGAACAAGATCCGAATAATCCAAGGTGATGAAGTCTGCGTAGAAGTCAGCTCCTACGATCTTTCTAAGGGACGTATTAGTTACAGGTACTAAATATTGGTATGACAATAATGCCTTACCACAAACAAACTGTTGCTACTAAGATAGCAAATAGTTTTGATAAGTTCGCTAATACAGCAGTCACTCCAACATTGCTGATAAACCATATCCGTAAACTAGCCGGTAAGGATGCGCTTATCACACTCGCACGATCAGATAATGTTGATCCAAATACACTAAACATCAATGCCTATTACGATCCAGATGCTGATGAAAACGAAGAGAAACCATTCGAACTGAATATCGTTTTTAATACTAACGATAAGAATGTTAATATGGATAGATCAGAATGGAGAGAATTCGCTACACAGGTAATTGGCGCTCTCAAGCATGAAATGATCCATCAGAATCAGTATCGTAATAGGGGATATCTAGCACAGCGCAGTTATGTCAGCAGGATCAAGGATCCAGTGATTAAACGTAGCCAAGAGTATCTAGGTCATCCAGATGAAGTTGACGCATACTCACACGATCTAGCACATGAGTTTATCCGTAAGACTAAGGGAGACTATGAACAGGTTATGAGATTGCTCCGCAACTTCTCTAAGACAGCGATGACTAAAGATCAAGCAGGTCGTTTGCTAAGTCCAAATCTATTTGCTTACTTTAAGGATTTTGGATTTGATACTACACACCCAGTACTAAAGAATCTATTGAAGAAGACCTATCGAAATGTTACGATGCTCAAAAGAAAAGAAGAGCGTGACACTAGGGTAGCAGATAGAAACTACGATATTGAAAAGGCTACTGAAGCATTTGAGCGCAAGCAAGAAGCACTTGACAAACAAACAGGATCATCGTATACTGCTATTATAGAACGATAGGAGTATGTCTTGGATACATTAGAAGCATTGGCAGTAGCAGTAGCGGCTTATGAGCATAATGGCAATTCCTATCTTAAAGAAAACAAGTATAAATACGAATATGATTATGAGCAGGATACTAATCAAAGTACTATTAAAAGCGTAACTTGGTCTAACAGATCAATCCTCCGTATGTATTATAATATTGATGTGTACAGTGTCGAAGCCACTGATAAGCATCGTCCTCCACTATTAAAGGTCACAGAAGAACATCGTGCTAAGGCTGAAGCTATACGCAATTTTACTAAGAAGTTGCTATTTAAGGCACTGGCATATGATCACAAAGACAATACAAATCCTCCTTATGATATATCGATCTTCCAGAAAGTAAATCAAGAAGAAATCACAGTAAATGATTTTGGATTTATCGCCAGTGCTCCGTTATACTACGATAAAGAATCCTATGCTATTGAACTAGAGAAGCGTATGGCAAATAGTCAACATGCTGGATCAATCGGCGGCAGGGTTTCTTTGATTGATTTTGAAGTTACTAGGGCTATTTGGAGCAATAATTATCAAACTACTATCGTACAGGGACTGTGTGATGGTAATTTGTATTTCTTCTTTTCCAATGCTACTGTTCCAGTAAAACAGGGCGAGAAAATTGAAATCAATGGTAGGATCAAAAGTCACGTATTAGAGAAAGATAAGTATCCAATGACTAAGTTAAGTTATGTCAAGATAAAAGGAAAAGAAGATGTCCCGAAGACCAACAACACACAATCCAACGACTTCAGTAACTTGTTCGGATAACGGAAAAAGTATGATCGCAGAAGTTGTTTCATTTAGTCCTAAACAGAGATTAGTTGTTAGTATTGATCGATCTATTAGGATGGAAATGACTTACAATTCTAAAAGTAACTTATATACTGCTAAACAATCTGGGCTAGAGTTTGCTAGTTCAGGTCCTGAAATTATCGATATTAATCGGATAAGGTAATGATACACCCACTACGCGATGATTTAATGGTCCAAGAACAATTGCCAGGTAAAGAAGAACATGTACGTATCTGGCAGCATATGGTAGCAGTTATAATGCTTAACCAAACTGGTAGGAAGCCTGTTAAAACAGTCCTTCCTATCTTTCTACATAAGTGGCCTACTCCGATGAGGTTTATGATGAGCCCACCTGAGGAAGTTAAAGAAATCATATGGCCCTTAGGAATGGGTAATGTGCGCGAAACTCGCCTACGTAGGATGACACAGGATCTAGTAACTTGGTGGAATTTTAATGATGCTAGCGAACTCTATGGCATTGGCAAATATGGCAGTGATAGTTATGAGATCTTCTTCAAACAAAACTACAGTGTAGAACCAACGGATAAAGAACTTATAAGATACCTGCAAGATAGAGTTCCCGCTTGACAAACTTTTATATGATGTTAATATATAATTGCAAAAGGAGCAATACAAGATGAAAAAGCAACTACTCACAGCAGCTCTATTCTTAAGCATTGCTGGTACAGCACAGGCACAAACCGCATACACGAACACATCTTATAACGTGAATGGTTATCAAGTTAGTTGGGGGTATTATGCTATTAATCTAAAAGCAGCCCAGACGGCTGGATATACGGGCAAAGATATTAAGGTCGCAGTATTTGATACTGGGTTGTTTACTACTAATCCTAAGTTCGCAGGTAATTTGGTTACTGGTTATAACATCTTTACAGGTAGTGGCGTTACAACTGACTATACAGGATCGCACGGAACATTTGTTAGCGGTATTATCGCTGCTAATATGACAGGAAATACCTATGGTGTTGCTCCGCTAGCAAAGATCATGCCTATCCAGATCGCAAATAGTTCTGGTGTGTTTCTTGGCACTGATCAACAGATAGCAAACGGTGTTAATTTCGCTATAGCAAATGGTGCTAAGATCCTTAATAATAGTTGGAACACTAACATGACCTTAGCCGATCTTAGCGCATATTATGGTGCTGCTAAGTATGCCGGTTATGTAACTAACAGTTGGTATAAGCAGGAAATTGCTGCTTGGACTACCGCTGCTAATAAGGGCATCCTCAATGTGTGGGCTGCTGGCAATTACAGTAAAACAGATCCTGGGTATTATGCTGCTCTACCAACCCTTGTTCCTACACTATCTAGCACATGGGTTACAGTAGTTGGGACTGATCAAACTGGTAAATTAGCAAGTTGGAGCAATGCTTGCGGCATTTCTGCTTCTTATTGTATGGCAGCACCTGGTGATAAAATCATCTCCGTATACGGAACTAATAGTTTAGGTAGTGGATCAGGAACTAGTTTTGCTGCTCCCATGGTAAGTGGTGCGGCAGCACTAATGATGCAGAAGTGGCCAACACTAACAGGTAACCAGATACAGCAGATCCTCTTCACTACAGCCAATAAGACCGGAGTATATGCTAACACTGCTATCTATGGGCAGGGTATGCTAGATCTTACTAAAGCATTTAGTCCAGTTGGCACACTCACAGTCAAGGCTACAAGTGGCGCTGTGATCCCTCTCACGGGCACATACGTAGCGAGTGCTGGTGCTATTGGTAGTATGTTTGCTAAGTCAATGGGTGGAATCGTTATAGCGGGATTTGATGATTACAAGCGTGATTATCAGGTAAACACTAGTGCTGCTATCATGCCTAAGAACAGCCTAAACTATTGGGGCGATCAGATGGCGCTATTTGGTGCCGATGAAGTCAAGACTAAGGACGGTGTTGCTATCACAGGCTCAGCTAATGGTATGCGTAGTAGTTTCGCAATGGTTAGCAGCAAGGACGGAGTTGGCGCAGCATTTGGCTCTAACATCTCTCCAAGCCTAGCATACGGTGCGTTCGCTAACGGTAGTGTGCGTGGTTCAGATCTAGTGCTGCTAAACTCAGTCGGTAATCCTTATATGAACATGGCACCTAACAGTGTTAGCACTGCTATGAGTTACGGCAATACAAAGGTCGGTGCGTTCACTAACACTGTTCCTAAGGATGACATTACGCAACTACAGCGCAACGACTTGCCTCAGATGGCAGGCGGTATCGTTGAACATACAGCGAAGTGGGCGGGTGGTTATGTGAGTGCTAGCTTGGGTATGGTTAGTGAGAGCAACAGCATACTTGGGACACACAGTGGTGGTGCGCTTAGCCTAGGTAAAGGTGCTAACACAGCGTTCACAGGCGTCACTGCTGGCTTTGATATCAATGATAAGTGGGCTGCTTTTGGTGGTGCTAATATGGGATATAGCATGATTGAGACCAACCAGAGCAGCATGGTTTCAAGTGTCAAAGGTCTTACTAGTGGCAATGCGTTCGCTGGCGTCACAAAGAGTGGCATCTTTAACGATAGTGACAGGCTAGGATTAGTAGTTGGTATGCCGATGCGGGTTAACAGCGGCACTGCTACACTAAATGCTCCGACTGGACTTGATATGGATGGTAATGTGAACTTTACAGCATATAAGGTAGGGTTAACATCTAATGCGGTTGAGTTCTCTACACAGGCTTTCTATAACACAGAACTTAGCAACAGTCAGAGTTTAGGCTTTGGTCTAGGTGCTCGCTTTAATACGCAGGACTTGCCAAAGAACAATACTGAGGTTGTTGGTATGGTCCGCTATAAGATGACGTTCTAAGATAAAGGATAGGTTATGACTTGGAAACTTAGCACACAAGAAAAGAA
>Ga0114975_10000684_pt1 | contig 25324 bp, 27 predicted proteins | sample S_130626_EF_Meta_FD_87031 | JGI IMG/M metagenome (GOLD analysis project Ga0114975, IMG submission 87031) | Freshwater microbial communities from Lake Simoncouche, Canada to study carbon cycling - S_130626_EF_MetaG | ecosystem: Environmental > Aquatic > Freshwater > Lake | place: Lake...
GGTGGAGCAGCCCGGTAGCTCGTTGGGCTCATAACCCAAAGGTCGCAAGTTCAAATCTTGCCCCCGCCACTAATAAAAAAAGTCTGAAATCCCAGCCTCTCCACAGAGGTTGGGATTTTGGTTTTCTCGGGGCTTGTGACATGTGGCAGTCTCGTCCGCTTCGGTGTCACATTCGTGTTCCTGTTCTAATGGGAGTTCCATGGTGACAACATTGCAGAGCAGAGACCGATGACTATTCGAGGAGCGGCATACGTTGCCGGCATTTACGAACACCCCCGTCGTGACATTCCAGACCGAACCTTGTTTGAGATTCATACTGAAGTAGCTCTCGGCGCTTTGGCTGATGCTGGTTTATCGATGAGCGATGTTGATGCCGTGTTCTGCGACGGTACTGCAGGTTTTGGACCAATGTCTTTGGTGGAACATTTTGGTTTGAGCCCGAGCTATATCGACAGCACGGAAACTGGCGGCTCGTCGTATCTTGCACATGTTGGGCATGCTGCTGCAGCTATTGCTGCAGGCAAATGTTCAGTTGCACTCATCACATTGGCTGGTAAACCCCGTACAGGTCGCCATGAGGTGTCCTTTGCATCCGGATCTGACGCTGGATTCGAATCAGGTTGGGGAATCGCTGGAGCACCACATACATACGCCCTAGCTGCGCAGCGCCACATGTATGAATTTGGAACAACGTCTGCACAGTTGGCCGAAATCAAGGTCGCTGCAAGCATTCATGCTCAGTACAACCCGAATGCGTTTTTGCCATATGCCGTCACTGTTGAAGATGTATTGAATTCGCCCTTAGTTGCTGATCCGTTACATCGTCTTGACTGCTGTGTAGTCACTGACGGCGGAGGTGCATTGGTTGTGGTCTCGCCTGAAGTTGCGCGTTCACTCGGTCGCACATCAGCAAAAATTCTTGGACACGGTGAAGCAATCAAACACACCAGCAATGGCGGCATTGATCTCACATATACCGGCGCAGTGTGGTCTGGGCCACGTGCATTCGCCGAAGCAGGCGTCAGCGTCGCAGACATTAAGTACGCATCGATTTATGACAGTTTCACAATCACTGTGTTGCAAACAATTGAAGATCTTGGCTTCTGTGAAAAAGGTCAAGGCGGAAAATTTGTTATGGATGGCGGACTCGTAGCGCCGTTCGGAAAACTACCGTTCAATACTGATGGTGGTGGGTTGTGCAATAACCACCCATCAAATCGTGGTGGAATTACCAAAGTGATAGAGGCAGTGCGTCAGATGCGCGGAGAAGCACACCCTGCAGTACAAGTGCCGAACTGCCAGATATCACTTGCCCACGGAACAGGCGGAAGTCTTGGTTCGAAGCATGGCTCAGTCACACTCATTCTTGGACAAGAGGACGCATGACCATGTTGCCAGCACCTGCACCCGTTATTAACTCGACCACTGCCGAATTTTGGAAAGCCACCACGGAAGGACGATTCCTCTTGCAACGCTGCGATGCGTGCAACATTGTTTTGTGGTTCCCACGACGCAACTGCCCGAAGTGTTGGACAGAAAATGTGTCAACATTTGATGCTCAGCAAACAGGCACCATTTATAGCTTCACAGTTGTGCGCAAGGGGACAGGCGCATTCAAAGATGCTGGCCCCTTTGTCATTGCCTATGTAGAACTGGCTGATGGTCCACGCATCATGACCAACATTGTCGATTGTGACATTGATTCTTTACACATTGGAATGCCTGTAGAGATGGTGTTTCACGACAGTGGTGAAGGAAGCGCTTTGTATCGCTTCCGGCCTGCTTCTCGCTAGCGACTCGCCTCTAACTCATACATCGGAGTGCCATTCAGCGGCACCCACAAACCAGCTCCTACCTGACGGAAATGTTTGGAGAGGTGTTTGCGATACCACTGCGCAGAACGGTGATGAACCTGCAGATCTGTTCCGGATTCATCAATGATGTTTTCGTAGTCCCACTTAGTTGGAAGTTCAAGATACATCAGGTGTCGTGTTGCGGCTGCGAGGTTCTCGAATGCTTGAATAACTGATTGATTATCTAGATATTGCAACACGCTGTGACACACCACAAGGTCAAACTTTCCACGAGGGCGCCATGTAGCTATGTCGCGTTGCTCATGATTCCATGTTTTGCACGCATGTTCACTGATGTCAATTGAGCGCACAGCGACTTCAGGAAATGAAGTGTGATACCAGTCGCGCCACATTCCCATACCAGCACCGACGTCAAGAACTGAAGTGATGTTGATACCCCACCAAGCAGCTAGGTGGTGAACGGCAGTTGCGAGATGTGCAATCTTTTCAGCATCGTGTGCACCGTTGTCGCCGTAAAACCGCTTGTAATACGCAGTATCGAATTTCAGCATGTCGCCACGTTAGAGCGCAGTGCCCGACGAGACCCAAACATCGACACTGACATGAGTTGTTGGTGATGCTTCTGCAGCGGTTTGCCATACCAAGGGGGTCATTGAAAACAAATCCATTGCAGCGATAGGGGAAAGGTCGAGTTCAAATTGAATTCTCTTTGCGTGTTGCGCTTGAACTGGTGGTTCACTGCGCCGTTCTTCGCGCTCATCAATTGATTGATCCCGTTTGGGCCGCATTTCTTGCAAATGGTGGGGCCCTGGCGTGACCGTTACCCACGTGCCTCGGGGTTTCAGTACACGGGCATATTCTTCGAACGAATGGGGGGCAAATACGGAGAACACAGCAGCACAAGAATGATCAACAATGGGAAGGCGAAACGCTGACGCAACTGCAAAGTGGGCATCGGGCAATAACTTGCTGGCCATTTGTACGGCTTTCTTTGAAATATCTATGCCATATTTTTCGGTCGCATTGATGTGTGTGAAGTAGTACCCCTCGCCGCAACCAACATCAAGAACTGGTCCAGTAATTTCGTGGAGCACATCAGCAAGTGCCTTTGCAATCGGCGCGTATGACTCTGTGGCAAAGAAGTCTCGTCGGGAACGAAGTGACTCTGCGGTGTCGCCCGACGTTGTAGTTGCCGGAAGTCGTCCACCGACAATGAGATTGATGTACCCATCACGAGATCGATCGAAGAGATGATTATTCTCACATCGTGCTTCATGCTGACTGAGGTGTAGTGGCATTGTGCAATGCGGGCAGGCAAAGACTGTGAAAGTGCCGATGTCTGTGCCCATTTAGGAAGTCTGGCACTGCTTTTCCCATAATTGCGTAATAAATTGGCGATTCAGTGGCCCCGTGGTTCAGAAATGCAGTGCCCTCACTAGCCTGTAATACGGACTCAACCCGAAAGAGCGTCTCAATGGCCGGTAACTCAGTATTTCGACACCAGCATGCCGGCGTGTTAAGTGTTGCGTCGGTTGAAGCGCCCAATGTCATTACGTCTGAATGGATCGATGAACAATTGGCAGAGGTGTATCAACGCAATGGTCTCCGGGCTGGGTTGCTGGCGGGGCTTGCGGGCATTGAGGAGCGTCGCTGGTGGGATGCGGACGTGTCGTTCTCTGATGCAGCTGCAATGGCGGGAAAACTAGCCATTGAAAAAGCTGGGATTGCCCCATCACAGATCGGCGCACTGATTTCTACGTCGGTATGCAAAGAGCATCTCGAGCCATCTGTGGCATGCCTTGTTCATGATCGTTTGAAGTTGTCATCGTCATGCCTGAATTTTGATATTGGAAATGCGTGCCTCGGATTTGTCAACGCAATGCATCTGGCAGCCACAATGATTGATTCTGGCTCCGTTGAATATGTGCTCATCGTGGACGGTGAAGGTAGCCGGCAGCCTCAAGAAGCAACCATTGCCCGACTTCGCCAGCCTGATTCAACGGCTCTCGATGTATTTTCAGAGTTTGCTTCCCTCACACTTGGATCTGGAGCGGCAGCAATGGTGATGGCGAGCTCAAATCGGCATCCAGAAACTCACCGAATCATTGGCGGCATGGCGCGAGCTGCAACCGAACATAATGCTCTGTGTGTGGGCGATCTTGATCGCATGACAACTGATACTCACGGACTCTTAGTTGCCGGTCTTGACTTGGCTGAAGAAGCATGGACTGAAGCTCTTGTTGATTTTAATTGGGCGCCAGCTGACGTTGATTGGTACATCTTGCATCAGGTGAGCAAAGTGCACACCACCATGTTGTGCGATCGTCTTGGAATTGATTCTTCCAAAGCTCCTATTACCTTTCCTCATTTCGGCAACATTGGTCCTGCAGCGATTCCAATTACGTTGGCAAGTGTCCAAGACAAGATTCAACCAGGTCAACGCGTTATGTGCCTAGGCATCGGTTCTGGTCTGAACACGAGTGCGCTTGAGATTCTTTGGTAAACGTGCAGCTTCCGCTCGTTGCTGATTTTGCGACGTTCGGACTTGACCCCTCATGGTCGCGCACTATTGATGTGCCGAGTCATGATGGCACGACACATCGCTGGCATCTTCTTGATCGCCCGGGAACAAAACAGGATGCACCTGTTGTGCTGTGTCTTCATGGAAATCCCACGTGGTCCTTTCTGTGGTCACGTTTATTGAATGAATTGAATTCAGATTTCCGTGTTCTTGCACCAGACCATCTGTCAATGGGGCTGTCAGAACAGGTACCCACTCGCACATATCGCGAACGTGTTGCGGATATCAACGACCTGATTGCTGCCCTGAATATCACTGTGCCGATATGGATAGTTGCTCAAGATTGGGGAGGAGCGATCGCAATGGGTTACACCGTTGCACATTCTGACCGAGTTGCTGGACTTGTGCTCTCGAATACTGGGATTGCAATTCCGCAAAATCGCCGTGCTCCATTACTTATTCGACTTGCTGCTGCAACTGGCATTCATCGACTTGCTACAAAAGAATCGTCGCTATTCGTGCGTGGAACTCCATTCCTTCCTGGGCGCGGTATTTCTCGCTTACAGAGAACAGCATTGGCATTTCCATATCGTCGCCGTAATCATCGCGGTGGAGTTGCAGATTTTGTGGCTGATGCGCCACTGACAGCGCGACACTCATCGGCACAAAACATTGCTGATGTCGCTGAAAAAATATCGACTTTAACCATTCCTGTTCGTTTGGTCTGGGGCTCTCGCGACCCTGTGTTTAACGACGACTTTGCACACGACCTCAGGAATCGGTTTCAGAATGTGGCGTTGCATCGGATCGCAGACTCCGGGCACCTCACGGTGCTCGAGACATCGATCGCTCCATTTGTCGAAGCGGCCATCGAAGAATCCCGCGAAGGTAAGCCACCGCAGCAGCGACCGCACAATGAAGGGGTAGACGCAACTCTGTGGTCTCAGATCGATCATTGGGTTAACCCCAATGACATTGCGATTACTGATGCCGCCGCAGACACTTCCGTAACGCGACCAGAGTTTTCAGCACATGTAGCTACCTATGCAGAGGCATTGCATCAACGTGGCGTACGCACAGGTGACCGCATTGCTGTGTTGGTATCTCCCAGCATTGATCTCATCGCAGTGGTGTATGCGTGTTGGCGTATTGGTGCTGTTGCAGTAATTGCGGATAGAGGGTTAGGGCTCGGTGGTCTTAAGTCCGCTATTCGTGCTTCACGTGTGCGACATGTAATTGGTCCAATGAAGGCCTTGGCGGCAGCGCGGTTGTTGCGGTGGGCGCCTCGTGCTTCAATGATTCGACTGTCCAAACTTTCTAGCTCACCGGCTGTTGCACGACTTGAATTCGTGACTGCGCCAGAACCAAATGCGGATGATCCAGCGGCGGTGTTGTTTACATCTGGCGCGACAGGGCCAGCAAAAGGCGTGCGCTACACACATCGCCAGTTGTATGCACAACTTGATGCTTTACAAAAGACATACAACATCATCCCGACAGACACCTTTGTGGCTGCTTTTGCTCCCTTTGCGTTGTATGGACCAGCGTTAGGCATTGCCACCGGATTAGCTGATATGGATGTGACATCACCCGGAACTCTGACTGCTGCCGCGCTTGATGATGCATGTCGCCGAGTACACGCAACAATGGTGTTTGCTTCGCCCGCAGCATTAGCCAATGTTGTGCGAACTGCGACAACAGATGTTAAGCATCTAGCCAAAGTGCGCCTGGTGATGTCGGCGGGTGCACCAGTTCCAATTAGGACATTGCAGGAAGTATCGCTTCTCTGTCCACAAGCTGAATTACACACCCCGTATGGCATGACAGAAGTACTGCCAGTCGCAGATGTGTCGCTCAGTGATCTGGTGCGCATCGGAACTGGGAACGGTGTGTGTGTTGGTAAGCCGGTAAGTGGTTGCGATGTTCGGATAGACCACGAAACTTCTGAACTTTTGGTGTCAGCACCGTGGATGTCGGCTGGCTATGACTCGTTATGGCTCACGCAACACAATGCACGCCCCATCTTGAATGTCGATGGTCACACAGCCGTGTGGCACCGCACGGGAGACGTGGGTCATATCGACAGTGAAGGCAACGTATGGATTGAAGGCCGTTTGGTGCATGTAATTAACACCTCACGCGGACCCGTTGCACCTGTTCCTTTAGAAATAGCAATTGAAGCATTGCCGAACGTTGTTCGTGTTGCTGCTGTGGGAGTGGGGCCGGCTGAGATGCAACAAATTGCCATTGTCGTGGAGACCGCTAACCGAAGTGATGGCCCAGCTGATGCTGAACTGGCTCATGCCGTGCGCACTGCACTTGCCCCACTCACAGTTGCTTCTGTGTGGGTAACCAAGAAGCTTCCTGTTGATATTCGCCACAATTCAAAGATTGATCGCACAGCAGTTTCGAAACAGATGTCACAAATTTTGTCGGGTACAACAAAGTGAAAGTCCTCGTTACTGGCACCGGCAGTTTGCTTCTTGGTGGTATTGCTCGTGACCTGATCCGCCGTGGTGACGATGTCGTATGCCTTCAGCGCAGGATTGCAACATTTGATGGACACCAGAATGCAATAGAAGTTTTAGCCGATATTCGGGATGCCGACGCAGTTGCCTTGGCGGCGCAGGGGTGTGATGCCATTATTCACGGAGCCGCACGCGTTGGAGTTGTTGGCACACAAAAAGATTTCCATGACACCAATGTTCTGGGAACTGAAAATATTCTTCGTGCTGCTGAACATCACAACATTGAGCGATTTGTTTTCGTATCGACTCCGTCAGTTGCCCATACGGGTCAATCACTTATTGGTGCGCCTGCCGGTGAGGCTGAAATTGGTCGCAAACATTCGTATTATGCGGAATCAAAGGCTATTGCAGAACGCACAGTACTGAATGCTCACAATGATCATCTGGCGGTCGTTGCGATTCGTCCACATTTGGTGTGGGGCCCCGGCGACACTCAGTTGGTTGGTCGAATCGTTGACCGTGCGGCAAGTGGTCGTCTTGCAGTTATAGGAACTGGAAATGCACTAGTCGATTCCACATACATTGACAACGCGATTAGTGCACACATTGCAGCGCTTGATGCTCTACACATAGGTTCGGCGTGTGATGGTAAGGCATATGTCGTTTCGAATGGTGAGCCCCGCACAGTCAATGAACTGATGCGTTCAATGTGTGCTGCAGCTGGCGTACCTTTTGAACCGCGAAACCTTTCCTTGGCTCTCGGAGTTCGTCTGGGTTCACTGATTGAACGGTTGTGGCCGCTATTGCGATCTTCTGAACCACCATTGACGCGTTTTATAGCAGAACAATTAGGTACAGCACATTGGTTCGACCAACGTACTGTTCAGCAAGATTTACATTGGGAGCCACACGTAACTCTCGATGAAGGCTTTGAGCGCTTAACCCAGTGGTTCGCTTCGCAATAAGTCATTTACTACTACAACGAGTAAATGCGAGTTGCAGTGCCACGAAACATTGCGTCTTTTTCTGCTTCCGTAAATGATGCTGTCATCTTCTTGAAGGCATTCCAGACAACGGTGTATGACAATGAGAATCGATCGATGGGGAAGTTTGATTCGAACATGCATCGTTCAGGCCCGAAACATTCAATTGTGTGTTCGAAGTACTTCTTTTGAACTGCTATGAATTCATCTGAAGTAGGTGGCTTCGCAGCCGTGTGCCAACCAAATCCATTGTCAGGCATCGCGAGTCCACCTAATTTCGCGACAACATTTGAGCAAGTTGCGATATCAGCGATGTCCTTTTTCCACTGAACAAAGATTTCATCTCGTTGCAATTCGTATGGTCCAACACCTAGGGGTGTTCCAAAATGGTCGAGCACCATTGTTGTGGTGGGAACTGCACGAGCAAGTTCGAGAAACTCTGAGTTCTGATAGTGATAATGCCACGAGTCGTACGTCAAACCGCGTGCACCCAATGTTGCTATGCCACGACGGAAGTTTGCGCTCTGATACAAATCTTTTGCTGCACCACCAGGAATCGCAAGAACTTCAGGGTGATCAGCACGAGCAAGTGCATCACGGATACCGCGCAAAAGACCCTGGCCAACTTGTGCGTGTGCATCAAGAATTTCATCGAGATCGTCACGACTCAGGTCAGCATGGGCAACGATGCCGGAGATGAGGTGCGTTGGATCGCGCAGCGACTCTGCGGCAACAAATTCTGTTTCACCTACAGGTGCAAGGTGGGCAGGACCATTTTGGCGATAACCAGCGCCACATTCAATGAAGACTGTTTTCTCAATGAGATGACCAGCCGTGGTGTCGCCATGCAACTGGTCGAGCCCGTAGGGCAACGAACCGCCGATTGGCCACAAATGATGGTGGGGGTCAACGATGCGGCGAGCGGGGTCAATAACTTCTTCGCGGACTTGGCTGAACCATTCGGGGGTTCCGGGCGCGTAACTATTCATCAGAATGTTCTAGTACTTGTTCTTCTTCATCTCCGTACTGGCGTGGATTTTCGTTGAGTGACACGAAGTGAGGGCATAAACAGGGCAAAATAGTGCCTGATGTTGACAGCCCGCCGCCTCACGACTTACACAGCAACGGTGTGCATAGTTCTGGCAATTCTGATTCAGCAAGTAGTGACTCGCGGGTTTCTTTCTAACTTCGACAAAACTGCTCGACTGACCTCTCGAGATCTCAATGCCTCGAGAGACATTTTCTCTGTCACGGTGATGTTTGGTTTGCGCGGAATCATCCTCACGATCTGTCTTCCAATTCTTGGTTGGGTGTCGTGGAAGCGTCGGTCATGGATACCGATTGCGGGATTCATCATTGTCTTGCTAGTCGAAACAGGAATCGCTGGAGCATTGAAAATTTCTGTTGGACGAATATTCCCGTATCAATACGAGAACTTTTTCAGTCGAATGATGATTGGGCAAGATGAGTTGGCGTTTCCTTCCGGACATGCTGCAAATTGCGTTGCGTTGTGGGGTTATGTCGCGTGGTACTTCACACAAGCCGGATCTGTATCGCGTCGAGTCGGCACTTGGTTAGTGGCGCTCGCAAGCATCATTGTTGGTATCTCGTCGTGGCTAATCAGAACCCATTGGCCGACGGATTTAGTTGCTGGTTATGCGGTTGGGCTTGTGGCGCTCTTGGCGGTTATTGGTTTATACACGGCGCTCGGATTTAATCCCGAGGCCACGACTCGCCACTCGCAAGAAGTTCATCGCGAAACTGAGGGTGCGCAATAGCTGCTAGCGCGTGTGCGCGTTCGCGAATGGTGCGACCTTCGAGTTCAGCAACTCCAAATTCAGTAATGATCGTGTCCACTTGGTGGCGCGGGGTGCTAACAACACTTCCTGCAGGAAGAATTCCCATGATGCGACTAGTGAGTACGCCATTAATCATTGTGGTCGAGGGCAAGCAAATAAGGCTTCTGTCCGTCGCGTCTAGCCCTGGACCGGATACAAAGTCTTCGTGACCGCCAACGCCACTGAATTGCGTTCCGCCAATGGTGTCAGCAACAACCTGCCCAGCAAGGTCGACTGCAAGTGCACCGTTGATGGTGACCATGTTGCGATTCTTTGCAATTAGCTCTGGAGAGTTCACAATCTTCACTGGCAAGAAACGCACCGCGTCGTTGTTGTGGAGCCATGTATAGAGCTCTGGAATCCCTGCCGCAAAAGTCGTGGGGGAGAAGCCATCAAACTCGGTACCTTTTTTGTTTGAAACTTTTCCTGCCTGATGTAATCGCATGAGGCCAGTTGTGAACATTTCAGAATGCACACCGAAATCTCCCAAGTCACTTGCAGCGAGTGACAGTGCAATCTGATTTGGAATGCCACCAATTCCTGTCTGTAATGTGCTCCCGGAATGAATAAATGAGAGCGCAATATTTGCGATTGTTCGTTCTGCATCGCTTGGCTCTGTATCTGCCAGATTCAGCGGAGTTCGGTCTGATTCAATCAGGCAATCAATCGCATCAACGTGAATTCGATGTTCGTGAGGCGCGACGCCAAAGGTGCGCGGAAAATGTTCACTAACTTCAACAAGCAGAATTCGTTCTGGGTCTTTGCTTGCACGATGTATCTCGTCAACAGTCGCACCAGCGTGTACGGACAAACTCACCCAGCCGTCAACAGGTAGGGAACCAGCTGTTGCCATGATCCGTGGTCGCATTTTTTCCAGAATCGGTTCAAAGCGGCGAAAGTCTGCCGGAACGAAATCGATGGAGGCTCCAGAGTCACGCAGGAAACGTTCAGCTGGTCCGAAAAAACCGCTGCGATAATGCACGCCCGGTTTCGTAAGCACCGCATAGAGGTCTGGCATCAACGCGCCGGATATTTGCAGGTCGACATAGTCGTCTCGGTCGCCCAATGCGTGCATGAATCCGCCTGGTACGCCCGGCCCAAGTGGGACTGCCAGGGTGTCGGTTGGGCGAACCATTGCAACGGCTTCAGGGATTGTCATACGAGCCATATGTCCCATGGTACGCAGGTAGCAGATTGGATATGCATCTGGCAGGCTCGTAGTCATGCAACAGTACGACCTACTCATCATCGGCGGGGGACCTGCAGGGTCGGCTGCTGCCATTACTGCGGCACGTGCTGGATTGAAAGTAGTGCTCTTTGAAAAGGGTCCCTATGGTCGCGACAAAGTGTGTGGGGATGGCCTTACGCCGCGCGCCATTGGAGCACTTAATGATTTAGGCATTGACCATTCCGTCGCGCACAAAATTGATGGCTTGCGGATGATTACAGGAAAGAAGCAGCGCGAACTTTTATGGCCAACTACAGCGCGTTTTCCGAATCACGGAGCCGTGTGGCCACGTCAACGATTCGATAATCATCTTCTCGATGTTGCGATTGCAAGTGGCGCAGATGTTCGTTTTGAATCTGAGGCACTTCCTGTTCTTGAAGATGGCCGTGTTGTCGGTGTCAGTGTGGGAACGGAAAAGTTTTTTGCGCCATTCACTATTTTGGCCGCAGGTGCTCAGGGAATGGCCGCAAAGATGTTGGGCGCAGAACGTGACCCAAATGAACCATTTGGTTTAGCAATTCGCGCATATGCACCAACACCGCGTCATGCCGAGCGTCATCTTGAAGCGTGCCTCAGTCTTAGCGATGAACATGGTGTCGCAGTTCCAGGGTACGGATGGATGTTTCCTGCAGGAGATGGCACTGTCAACATCGGCGTTGGCGCACTGAGCACGATGAAGGGATTCAAGAAATTGAATCTCAACACGTTGCTTGATCAGTACGCAACCTTGGTGCGTGATTCGTGGTCACTTGGTGATTACATCGAGAAACCTCGTGCATGGAGATTGCCGATGAGTTGCACCAAGCGACATGGTCCGGGCTGGGTAGCTGTTGGTGATGCAGCCGGATTTGTAAACCCGATGAACGGTGAAGGAATTGACTACGGACTTGAATCAGGCATGTTGGCTGTTGAACGATTGATTGCAGATCCGAATACTGCATCAGAGTCATACAACGAATTGGTGGGCGAGCGATTCGATGCATTCCTGCGCACCGGGCGACGGTTCAGTTTTATCATTGGTCATCCGTGGCTGTTGAAGCCTGGTTTGCGACTTGCAGTAGGTACTCAAGTAGCAGCGGATATCACATTGGCTGTGATGGGGAATCTCATTGATTCGACAACGCCGGGAGCTGCCGGCCGTGTGATGAAAATTGCTGACGGCGCATTACGAGTTGCTGATCCCATCTTGCGACGCACGCGCGCGAAGGCATAAACCCCACTCTTCAATCTGTGCAAGCCGTATGAGGCACAGATAGGTTGGGGGTTATGAGCGCAATGAAACCAGACCTTTCCATTCCCGCAGGGGACGCACCTTCGGAACTTGTTCTTGAAGACATCACTGTTGGTGATGGCAAAGAAGCAGTCGCCGGCACAAACGTAGAAGTGCATTACGTCGGCGTTGCGTGGAGCACACAACGTCAGTTCGATGCGTCATGGGACCGCAACGAAACGTTTGAATTTCGCCTCGGGGCAGGACAAGTCATCTCTGGTTGGGATCAGGGCGTTGCCGGCATGAAAGTTGGCGGTCGCCGTCGCATCACAATCCCAGCTCATCTTGGATACGGATCACAAGGTGCCGGCGGAGTCATCAAGGGTGGAGAAACTCTTGTCTTCGTTGTTGACTTGTTAAATGTGAACTAATCGTGTCTGTTGTAAAATTCTGAATGCGTTACTGATATGAAACCCGTGGTCGTCTATGACGGCGATTGTGGAATCTGCGAAGCTTCTGGTCGTTGGATCATTGCTCACATTCCCGCTGTTGATGTTGTGTCGCACCATCAATACGGACTCACCTATATCGGTTCAGTTTGGTTCGTCACCGATAACGGTCGCTTGGAAGGCGCTGCGGCTGTTTCGGCGATCTTGAAATCAGCTGACTCTCTCCTGTACCGCTCCATTGGCATTTTCATCGGTTTGCCAGGGGTGCTCTTTATCGCTGAGCTTGTGTATTCATTGGTTGCACGAAACCGACGGCACATATCGCGTCTCTTAGGCATGAACGCCTGCGGTCTTCCTCCGCGATAACGAATTATCGACTTGAAGAATCTTGGGGCAGCATTTTGCGGCGGCGCCACCATTTGCGTACAGGGCCAGTTGCATATTTGCTAGTAGCACCAATGAGCGCTGTTGAAATCAGGACACGCGGTAGAACTTCGATGCGAGCAAGGTACGGCGCAAGCGCAAGAGTAAATATGAGGGCAATGGGGTAGACCCACGCAACATCAGACAGAAACTTTCCTGCACGAGTTTTGTGACGTTCCACTTCACCGAGTGCATTGAAGAATTCTTCTGTTCCGGCAGTAACCGTTACCTTTTCCGACAACACCAATCGGTCAGCGCGATCGCGCAATTCTTGACGAGAGTCAGAACGTTCCCATTCGCGCAAATGAAGTACGTCTAAGAAACGAAAAACCATGTGATACGGATCTGATGGTTTTGCTGGCCACAAGACGGTCGCCCCAAGGCACCCTGGGGCTGCTTGCACAGCCTCTGTCATGTCGTGGCACCATGTTTCGAATTCGGCCTTGTTGTGAGGCTCGACAGTGCGAGCAATAGTGACGGTCACAGTGCCAGGCGCGATCTTTGGTAATTGTCCTGTGTTGAAATCTCCGGTCAGGTCTGGCATACACGGTACGGTAGTGCCCAATTGCTTCTGCGATAGACCACCCCTATGAATGCCCTTGTTGTGTACTGCCATCCTGTTGAAGGAAGTTTCTGTTCCGCAATGCGCGATGCTGCAATCTCTGGTCTTCGTGCCGCAGGACACACGGTGGACGTCATTGATCTCGCAGCGGAACAGTTCAACCCAGTGATGTCGACAACAGAGTGGAATTTGTATCGACAGGGGAATGGCGACATACCAGTCGGTCTCGAACGTGATGTCTCTCTCGTTACGTCTGCGGAAATCATCGTCTTTGTCTATCCCACGTGGTGGGGTGGGTTGCCCGCACAACTGAAAGGTTGGCTAGAGCGCGTGATGTTGCCGGGAACAGCTTTTGTATTCAACGAGAACAACAAAGTTCGACCCGGTTTGCGGAACATCCGACGTATTCATATTGCCTCTACATTCGGGTCGCCATGGCTCTACGTGCGTTTTGTGAACGACAATGGTCGACGCATTTTGGCGCGCGCATTTCGCCTGAATACTTCATTTCGAACAAAAGTATCCACCTCAAGTTTGTACGCCATGGATACAGCCACGGATCAGAGCAGGAAGAGCTTCCTTCTCTCTCTGGAAAAGAAAATGCAGAACTTATGAAAGTCCTCGTTGTTCTTGCGCATCCGTCACAAGACTCTTTTACTTCGTTTCTTTCGTCTGAAGTCATGACTGAATTAGGGAGCGGCGGTCATGAAGTTCGACATCATGATTTATGGGCTGAGAATTTCAGTCCCGTGTTTACGCCGTATGAACGGTTGAATCATGTGGGAGACGTGGAAGAAAAACTTAAAGAACTTCCCGAATTACGACAGCACATTGAAGATCTGCAGTGGTGTGATGCGTTGGTGCTCGTGTACCCCACATGGTGGTCAGGACAGCCTGCAATGTTGAAGGGCTGGTTTGACCGAGTGTTGATGAACGGCGTCGCGTGGATTCTCCCTGAAGGCGCAGCACGCATTCGGCCACTTCTTACCAACGTGCGACATTTAATCGTGGTGACCACTCACGGATCAGGCAAATTCATCAACGCGCTTGAAGGAGAGTCGGGGAAACGAACCGCCTTTCGCTCGGTGCGTCTGATGTTGCACCGCCGAGTTCGTTGTGAATGGATTGCGATGTACGGCGTAGACAACGCCACGCCGGACCAGCGCCAACAATTTTCTGCGCGCGTACGCCGGCGAATCAGTCGCGTATTGGGTTAGCCCAGTTCATCGCCCTCGAAGCCTGTCTAGTACCGTCGCAAGTATGAAAGTTTTGCAAATACAGCAACTTGGTTCACTCGACGACATAGAGATTGTCGAAGTTGATTCGCCCGATTTGTTGCCTGGACAAATACGTGTGGCAGTTTTAGCTAGTGGTTTGAATTACGTCGATTCGTTAATGATTGAGGGAAAGTACCAAATCAAGCCACCTGTTCCATATCGACCCGGTTCTGAAATCGTTGGACGTGTTGTTGAAGTGGCATCTGATGTGACAAATCTGAAAATTGGTGATCGTGTTTTTTCGGCCAGTGGTGGCTTTGCCAACGAGGCAGTTCTCTCAGCATCACGAGTGATCTCAATTCCAGATCAATTGAGTGACGGGCAGGGCGCAACGTTCATGCAGAGTTACCTCACTGCATGGTTTGCTTTTCATAAACGTGCACAGGTGCGTGAAGGTGCCACCATGTTGGTCCTCGGAGCCGGTGGTGGAGTCGGGTTAGCTGCAGTAGATCTTGGTGTTGCAATGGGCATGCGTGTAATTGCTGCTGCCTCGAGCCAGGAGAAGCGCCAACTTGCCGTAGACCGTGGAGCTTTCGCTGCTATCGATGTTCTGAATGAAGATGTGAAATTGCGAACGCGCGAGTTATGCGGCGGTGGAGTCGACATGGTGTACGACCCAGTAGGTGGAGATCTTGCTGAACCCTGCTTGCGTGCGCTCGCTCCGTTTGGTCAGTATTTGGTTGTTGGTTTCGTCGGTGGTATCCCGCGTCTTCCTGCGAATCACGTATTACTCACTAACCGCACAGTGGTTGGTGTTGATTGGGGCGCATGGGTCGGAAGAAACATCACGGAAAACCAAGGCATGCTGGTTGATGTGTTGGGTCAGATTGCTGCAGGAAAACTTCACCCTGTTGAACCTGTTACGTATCCGATGAGCAAGGCTGTACAAGCAATGCGTGATTTACAAGACCGTAAAATTGCTGGCAAGGTCGCGCTAGTTCCTGTATTTGATTAGAGACCAAACGGCGAATAGCCAGGCGCAGTGAGTGGCCACGGCTTAATACGTTCAATATGAGCGGCAATGCCAAGCGTGAGGTTGTCTGCGAAACGGGGCCCAGTGATGTGAATGCCGCAGGGAACACCATTGTCGTCAAGACCCATAGGCACGCTTGTGGCTGGATGCCCCGTGAAGTTTGCATCGGGCGTGTTGAGAGTAGCCATCGGATCATCTGTGTTGCCGGCTCGCGCGGGTAGTGGTCCTTCTGCTGGCCATGAGCGCGCATTCGATGTTGGCGTAAGAAGGACGGCATCGTTACCCATCAATTCATCAAATCGAACACTGATTTCATGCCGCTTTCTTTGGGCAGCGATGTACTGGTCAATTGTGACTGTGGCACCAAACTTCAATTGAGCCTGCACGTAGTCAGTTAATTCATGCCAGCGATGTTCTTCATGGCGCAAACTTTGCGTGAGCTGTGCAGTTGACATAATGAACCAGTTCCAGATTGTGTCGTTATCTGATGGTGAAGCAACGCGTTCCACCGCAACACCGCTTGCAATAAGAGCATCAATCATTGATTCGTAGTTTGCTTCAATGTCCGGGTCAACATCTGTTCGAAATGTGCGACATGCAAGAACGCGGCGCGGCATCACAGAATTCAGCGCAATGCTATGTGCTGGCAGTCCTAAGAAATCACCCACGGCAGGGCCGTGAGTAATTGCGGCTTCATATGCAACATCGGCAACACTGTGGCCGCTTGTTCCTTGTGTTGAAAAATCAATCCACCGAGGTAAAACGTTTCTTCCGATTGCACCCATCGACGGCTTGTAACCAACAAGTCCAGAAGCTGATGCAGGTCCTCGCACGCTGCCACCACCATCTGATGTAGTTGCGATTGGCGTTAGCCCTGCAGCAAGAGCGGCTGCAGAGCCACCACTTGAGCCACCTGGTGATTTTTCGATGTTCCATGGGTTGCGTGTCGGGCCGTACACATTGTTTGTTGTGTATGCAGTTGCGCCGAACTCTGGACTGTTGGTTCGACCAATGATGATTGCTCCGGCTTCACGTAGGCGTGATACGACAGAGTCGTCAACGTCATCCACGGGGCCATTGGCGTACATCGTTGACCCAGACGTTGTGACGTGGCCTTTTACTCGAGCCATGTCTTTCACCAAGAACGGCAAACCAGCAAGCGCACCCGTGCGCGAATGAGATGCAGCCAGTTTGCGCGCTTCGTCGGCGAACGTGGCGACAACAGCATTCAACGGTTTCGCCACTTCGATACGACGAAGGCTCTCGTTGACGAGATCAATAGGGTTGATTTCTCCGGATCGGACTTTGGCTGATAGTTCTTCAAGCATGAGCGAAGACTAGTGATTATCGCCCGAGAGGAATCCATCGCCAGTCGAGCTGACAAATTGTGGGGTCGATAACTTCAAGAATGGAGAGCCCCAGAACACTTGCACGGGCAGATAGCCCTGTGTCGGGGCTAATGGTGGCACCAGGTGGAGCTTTTACTGCAGCGGCCATCAGCGAGCGTCTGGCAGCAGCTGTGTACGTAGCCAATTGTGCTGCAATATCGGGGGAGTGTCGTGCCGCCACGATGCTTTCCAAACGGAATGTGCGCCACTGGGCAAATGATGGCGACATGTAGTTTGCCAAAATTTGAGTGACGACTGCGCGTTGATCGGTTGCTGTGAATACGGGTATCCATTCGTCTACATCGCGCCGACTTTGTGGAGGAAACAAGACTTCTAAACAGTCTGCTACTAAAGCATCTTTGTTTTCGTATAAGCCGTAGATGGCGCCAACACTGACGCCTGCACGCCTCGCAATGCGCGACACAGTGGCGCGGTGTACGCCTGTACGTGAGATCACGTATTCGCTTGCAGAGATGAGAGCATCGCGCACATCGTCGTATGTGGTGGGAAATTGATAGGGGGCCGCATTACGCAATGCGACGGCAGATTTTGCGGGCTTGATGGGCGACTGAGCTGAAAGAGTAAAAACCTCAATTAACGCAGTGGGGTCAATCATGTTGTGTTTGTTGTCAACAAATGCAGAGTTCAGTAAAGAGGCTCCAAATAATGTGCTGATTGCTGAAACGACGGATTGTCGCAGTGCACCATCTGTGGCAGGGCCAACACCACGATCATCGAGAAGTCCGTTGATGTCTCGTTGCACAACTTCACCGATTGTTTCGTCACGCCGTGATGCAATGATGACTTCCATTGCGCTACCAAGGTCGGGCACGATTCCTGGATCTGTTGAGCGAATAAACAACTCAGCGATTCTGCTCATACTGCTGTTGTCTTTAGATATCACTGCATCGGCAAGCAAGGTGATGATCTCTGACAACATTGGCCAGAAACTTTTCTCCCACGCCATGACAACAAGTTCTGATCTGTCATCACAACGGGCATAGATGGCGCCACTTGAAAAGCCGGCGTCAGCAGCAACGCGAGTGAGAGCCATCTGATCGACGCCAACCGTGCGCACTGCACTAGCTGCGCTGTGTGCAACCTTTAGATCGGTCTGACGCGATTTTTCCGATTGCTTAGTGGCGATAACCATTTTCAAATTGTCTCACACATCGTGCCTAGACGAATATCCCACGGCACAGGCCCGTTTACAGACTCCAGTCGATGGGGGCCCGGCCCGCTTCCTGAAGAAGTGCGTTAGTGCGCGAGAACGGCGCACTGCCAAAGAAGCCTCGATACGCCGATAATGGTGATGGGTGAGGGGACTCAAGAGTCGCGTGGTGTGCTTGTGAAATCAACTTTTTCTTGGCCTGGGCGTGTGCGCCCCACAGAATAAACACGCATCGTTCGGTGTTGTCATTGACAGTGCGGATGATCTGGTCGGTGATCTCTTCCCATCCCTTTTTCGCATGACTGCCGGCACTGCCTTCACGAACTGTGAGCGATGTGTTGAGCAGAAGAACGCCTTGTTGGGCCCACGTTGTGAGCGTTCCATGTGTTGGTGGCTTTAGTCCGATGTCATTTTCACGTTCAACAAAAATGTTTCGCAATGACGGAGGAATAGGAACATGAGGTTGCACGGAGAAACTCAAACCATGCGCCTGGCCGTGTTCGTGATACGGATCTTGTCCGAGAATGACAACAGAAGTATCAGTGGGAGCAAAGTACGACAGTGCAGAAAAGACTTGATCTTCGGGTGGAAAGACTGTGAAAACTTCTCGTTCTCGAGAAATAAATGTTGTTAATTCATTTGCGTTATCAGTCGACATCACATTGGTAAGTGATTGTTTCCATTGCGGGTGCACGGTCTCATCGTACGAAGTGTGCATAGCCTATAAATCCTAGACAAATAACTGACGATGCGAAAGTTTGTATGTCGCAAATTCTGTCAACTTTTTGGCACACTAGATACCTCATGCAATTGTCATTGTCTATTGATATTGGTGGCACCAAGTGTGCAGTTGGTTTAGTTACTCGCGAGGGCGAGCTCATCGACCGCACCTCTGTTGCAGTGAACCTGCGCGACAACGCTGAAGATCTTTTTTCTGACATTGCTGAAGCAGTGCAACAACAACTTGCACGTGCGCGCGAACATCATGGTGATGCTCCGTTAACAGTCGGCGTTGCATGTGCTGGTCCAAGTACACACAATCTTGAATCAGTGTCACCACTGAACATTCCGCAGTGGCGCGATTTTCCACTACGTGATCGATTGATTGACGTCACTGGTTTACCTGTCTTTGGCGATGGTGATGCAAAAGCATTAGCTCTGGCTGAAGGCTGGGTTGGCGGCGCACGCGGGGTTGACAACTTCATGGCCATGGTCGTTTCCACCGGAGTCGGTGGGGGAATTGTTCTCAATGGGCAGTTGCTGGAAGGCGCCAGTGGCAATGCGGGCCATATCGGGCACGTTGTGGTGGAGCCAAATGGACGCAGGTGTGCCTGTGGGGGCCGTGGGTGCCTCGAGGCTGAAGCATCTGGACCAGCAATCGAGGCCATCACGGGCCGCTCGCCGACGCAGCCAACATACGAGATCATGGTGCGCACCGGTCGGCTTGTTGGTCGTGGTGTTGCGTCAGTGTGCAATCTGCTTGACCTGCAACTCGTATGCGTGGGTGGAAGTGTTGCGCTTGGGTTCGGTGCAACCTTCTTTAACTCAGCTCAGCGCACACTTGACGAATTATGCGGACTTGAGTTTTCTCGCGGCGCCAGAATTATTCCGTCTCGCTTAGCTGACCAAGGTGGGCTCATCGGTGCGGCCGCAGTTGGTTGGCGCGGTCTCAACCGCATGGCGTCTACGTCGCACTAATTGTTATGTGCGCGAGTGGAACTAGACCCACTGCAATAAATCAACTTGCACTTTTGTGAGCGACTGTTGCACGTCGACCCATTCTCCAATGCTCGGAATTGGTCGTCCACGAGCAACGAACAACATTGAGATATGCATATGTGGCGCCTCTAAAACATTGAGTCGTTGGCGCTGAAAATGAAACGGACTGCGACCATCGTCGAGTAGCGATACCCCATGAGCTGTACCGCAACCAACAATCACAATCTCGCCAGGACCTTTGATAGGAACTTGTGTATAACCGGCCAAAGAGCCTGATTCCACTGGGTGATGGTCGACGATATCGGCCGATAGTTGCATAGTGGATTTGTCGCCATGCCAAAGTGATGTACCGAGACGCATCCGAAATTCGCGCGATGGATAGTCACGTCGTAATGCAGCGTATGCAGCAGTGTCTAGATGGCTGATGTACACAGGTAATGCAGGATCAATGTGGTCTAACCAATGCGTGATGTCAGCAAGATGAGTTGCCATGTCGCCAGCAATCGGGGGATGAATCGCATAACCACGAACAGTGAATTGGGCATCAGCAATGTCAGAAAGTAGCGGCTGCAAGTTTGCATGAGTAACGCCGAAACGTTTTGTAGACGATTGCAACTTCACAATGACGTCGCCGCGCCATTGTGCACGAGTCAGGGCAACAACATGATGAGGGCTGCCTACCGTCAGCACGGTATTCATCGGCAAATTCTTCGGTGGTGCAGTCATTGTTGGAGTCAAAACAATCGGAGTGATATGCGAAGGCGTATCGCGCACTTCAAATACAGTGCCTACGGCGACTTCACGAGACAACTCTCCAGCGATTTCCATCAGGTTCCAACGCCGAAAGCCGTAACCGTTGCCCTTCACGACCGGAACTAGTCCAGGTGTTGCATCAGCTACGCCATGAACATGGGCTAGCCAGTCAGTTCTGCGGACAGTGAGTCGAATAGTCACCCCATGAACCGTACTCGGGAGACCAATTCCCGAGTTGTTCAGTCGGGAATTAGGTCATAGCGTGGGGACATGGCGAAAGTATTTGGGTTTCCCAATCCTGTGAACGAAACATCGGCCCGCATTGTGGCCACGGGTGCCGTTCTGATGAGTGTTCTGTTTGTTGTTACCGGGAATCCGTGGGTACTAGTTCCGCTGACATACGGGTTCTTTGCGCGCGTTCTTACTGGGCCCTTTCTTAGTCCGCTTGGCCGCCTTTCCACGCAAATAATTACTCCACGACTGAAGCGCGATCATGTTTTTGTGGCTGGACCTCCGAAGAGGTTTGCTCAAGGAATTGGCGCAGCGTTTTCTATTGCAGGTTCAGTGTTGTGGATTCTTGATCTTCACACTGCATCGCGCGTCGTGGTTGCGATGTTGGCTGGTGCAGCGTCGCTCGAAGCTTTTGTCGGTTTCTGCCTGGGATGTGCAATCTTTTCTCGACTGATGCGATGGGGCGTCATCCCTGAATCGGTCTGTGAAGACTGCAATGACATCAGCGCGCGACTGAGCGCCGCACGGTAATCACCGGCAGTAAACATCGCAACGAATGAGCGCGGAGAGCGCCGACCCACACACCAGTTCCGTACGCCATTCCTTCCAGAATGCGCATAATGAGATAGCGAATGGGATGCCCTGGCTTGTGACGCATGAGTCCGACAATGGGTGGAACAAAAGCGCTGAATGTCAACATCGCACCGAGGCGCAACGACACGAAGGACGCCACAAAAAACAAAGGCCACCAGGCCCGCATTATGGCACGAGCAAGTAGTTGAGTAGTGCTGATGAGCGCTTTCCATGCAAGTTGAGTGCGGGTTCTGATGGGGATTGACGTCGACCGTAATGACACTGCAAAATATGCCACGGTCGGCACCAAGAGAAGAACTGCGAAATATATGTATCCCATCAACACAGTTGCGGCAGTTAGCGTCAGCAATGCATGAGCACGAAACGGAGATGCGGCATGTGGGTGGCGAGTGTCAAGTAAAGCGGCACTAGTTCCGTAGTCGTACCGTTGTTTCAGCATTTTACGCATTGATTGTCGGGTTCTGTGAGGACATTCAATCGACGGCACGTAACGGCATGCGATTCCGTTATCTATGAGTCGCCACACTAAATCAACGTCTTCTCCCATTCGGATTGAATCGTCAAATCCATCCACTACTTGCAGCGATTGCATATTGCAGACCAACACTGTTGCAGGCAGATACGACACACGTGACATTGGTCGAACAAGAGCGGAAACGGAGCCGAGATCGAGTGGGGAATGATGAGACTCAAATTCTCCAATGAATGTTCCATCATTTAGACACGTGATTCGCGGAGCTACGGCGCCAACATCAGAGTCGACGACGTATGCGGCAAGTATGGCAATTTGTTCTGAAGTCACCATGACGTCTGTGTCAACGCATGCCACCACTTGTGTTGTGACCACAGCGATGCCGGTATTGCGAGCAGCAGCGGGACCCTTATTTGTGTCATGCCTGATTACTCGAACAGCATTGATGTCAACCGGATGAGGTGATGCATCATCCACAATGATGATTGAGAGGCCAGTGAGCGATGAAACAAGCTTCTCTAGATGTATGTGTGATTCGGCATTTGTGATGAATGCAGGAATGACAACGGTGATGTCGGAAAGCGCAGCAGTGCTGTCGGGTACCGGATGAACTGCACCAGTCGCAAGTAATCGATCAGTCAATGCGGCATGGTTCTGAGGTAACTCAGAGTTGGTTTCAATGGCATCCAGAATTTTTGAACCCACATCGGTGACGCCGAAATAAGTAAGTGGGGAACCAGCGAGTACGCCATTTCCTTTACGAGAACGAAACCATTGATCGTCGGGAATGAGGTGCAACGTCACTGCGCATCACCGCGCCAGTCATTGGACAGTGATGCTAAATGTGCAGCAAGGCTTGTCGAATACAAATTCATAACCGCAACGCCGTGTTCTTTAGTGGCGGTAGTCGGGTCGCCAAGCACGCCATTATTAGATACGCCCGCAACTCCACTGGTGCGCATCTGCTCCACAAGGTCAGACGCGTCTCCGACAGTTCCACGTTCAATTCGATCAGTCTGAACTTTGTCAGGAGCTACATGAAGCATGACTGAAGTTTCAGTGCGCCCTGCATGCATATCGGCACCGTCATAGGAGGGGAGAGACCAGATGGAGTGCGCGATTTTTTCATATGTGAGGGCTGAGCTAATGCGCGCCAGTGCATCTGCGTTCCCACCATGTCCGTTCACGATGCACACGCCCAGTGACCATGAAGCTGATCGGCAAATAGCAACAACAGACTGCACTAATGGCTCGGTTCCTGTGCTGAGAGTTCCTGGAAAGCCTGCATGTTCGTCACTTGCTGAAATCGCAACGGTTGGAGCAACCACGAATGCATCAGCATTGATTTGTTTGTCACACAGTGCTTGTGAAATAACCGAATCAATAATTATGGTGTCGGTTTCCAAAGGCAGATGAGGCCCATGCTGTTCAAATGAACCGAGCGGCAATAGAACAATCTGTTCGTTCATTGTGAAATGAAACTAAACGTGGGAGCCGGTGACCGGTGGCTCAGTACCAGACAAAAGGCGTTTGATATTCGAAGCATGTCGAATTTCTACCAATGCACCGATTCCAACGAGCGAGAAAATTTCCCAGCCCGGTGTACCACTCATGATGAATGCCACAACCAATACCGGCACGATTGCTATTGATGCAATAGATGCCTTCTTCGTCACCTTCGTCACAAGAAGCCAAGACAGAGCAGCACCAATAAGAAGCACGGGATGGAGCGGCAACAAACTTCCTGCTCCGGTAGCAACGCCCTTGCCGCCTTTGAACTTTCGCGTAATGGGAAAGACATGACCAAGCACCGTAGCTGCAGCGCATGCGTACGCAATTGGACGATTCGACAACATGGTGGCAACGGGAAGCGCACCCTTGAGGGCGTCGCCTACAAAAACGAGAATGCCGTACTTCGTACCGAGTGCACGTGCGGCATTGCTTGCTCCGGGATTACCAGAACCAAATGTTGTGATGTCGATGCCCTTTGATTTCGCAATCAGAATTGCTATCGGCAAAGTGCCACAGAAATAAGCGATGATGATCGCAGTTGCTGCGACAAAAGAATTCACGTAGAAACTTTACTCTTTATGAGAGTTCGTGCTGGCTTTGAATGGTCCATTGACGGGCGCGGGACCAGCGAGACGGGAACTGACGGCAAGAGAACTTCGCCATGCCCTGTTACACATTCGGGGTCTGGTCCATCTAGGGGAAGTCCAGTGAAGAACTTGGCGGCCATACAGCCACCTTGGCAAGCATCGAATGCTCCGCACGATGCACATGCGCCAGCGCTTTGTGGTTCGCGCAATTCAGTGAATAGATCTGATTCGCGCCATACGTGGGTGAATCCGCCGTCTTCAAGAACATTGCCCGCTTTAAAGGTGTCGTGAATAACAAATGGGCACGCATACACATCACCGATTGGGTCGATGAGGCACACCACGCGGCCAGCACCACACAGGTTCAAACCCGGCAGAGACTCGCCAAATGCGTTGAGGTGAAAGAACGAATCGCCAGTGAGAACATTTTCTCCGTGTGCAAGCAACCAGTTGTAGATCTGTCGTTGTTGAGCATTTGTGGGGTGAAGTTCATCCCATGTCTCTGCGCCGCGGCCTGCTGGACGCAAACGTGTGATGCGCAATTGAGCACCGTATGAATCAGCGAGAGCTTTGAATGCGTCGAGTTGGTCAACATTGTGGCGTGTGACAACTACTGAGATTTTGAATTGCCCAAATCCGGCTGCCTTCAAATTGTCCATGGCGCGAATTGCCGTGTCGTATGAACCTTCGCCACGTACCGCGTCGTTTGTCACTGCATCTGTTCCGTCAAGACTGATTTGGATATCGAGATAATCCATTGCAGCTAGGCGCTCAGCATTCTTCTTATCAATGAATGCGCCGTTGGTAGAGAACTTGACGCCAATGTTGTTAGCAATCGAATGTTCAACAATTTCAAAGAAGTCACGGCGAATCATTGGCTCGCCGCCACCGATGTTGATATAAAAAACTTGTAGCGCTGCGAGTTCATCAAGAACGGCTTTCGCTTGTTCAGTTGACAATTCGCGATCATCGCGTTGTCCGCTACTGGACAAACAATGCACGCATGCCAAGTTGCATGCGTATGTCAGTTCCCACGTGAGACAGATAGGAGCATCAAGCCCCTGCTTCATTTGTTGGCCGAGGCTATGAGAGGACACGAATTATCTCCGATGTAGTGAGTGAAGAAAGAGCTTCAATGAATGAGGGCCACC
>Ga0114975_10000686_pt1 | contig 25320 bp, 22 predicted proteins | sample S_130626_EF_Meta_FD_87031 | JGI IMG/M metagenome (GOLD analysis project Ga0114975, IMG submission 87031) | Freshwater microbial communities from Lake Simoncouche, Canada to study carbon cycling - S_130626_EF_MetaG | ecosystem: Environmental > Aquatic > Freshwater > Lake | place: Lake...
ATAGAGCCGTCGTAGACTACGACGTTGATAGGACGGGTGTGGAAGCGTGGTAACACGTTAAGCTTACCGTTACTAATAGCTCAATTGGCTTGATTTATGCACTGAAAAATTTTTTTGATACAATTAACAATGTACAACAATCATATATATTAATAATACTTTTTTTTTTAAGAAATTTAGCTTCGCGTTGTGTATTTTTTAATAAAAAAAATAGAAACTAAAATAGCAACTAAAATAGCAACTAAAATAGTAATTAAAGATGATTATATTTGGGATGATTATCATCAAGAGTACAAGAGTGAGATAGTTGCGCATAAAAAAAAGTATTTACTAAATTTTCAAAAAAAAATTTCTTTTTCCAATAACACTCTTTTTTATAAATCAAGAAAAAGATTACACCCCAATCATCAAACCTTATACGAAGTTATTAAATCTCTAAATCCAAAATCTATGATTGAAATAGGTTGCGGTGGAGGATTTCACGTTTCTAATCTAAAAAAAATATTACCTCACTCTAAAATTTTAGGTTTAGACAGAAGTGTTGATCAAGTTAATTATACCAAAAAAAATTTCCCTAATCTTTGTAGAATTTTTCTTATTAAAAATTTTTCATTTCCATTTTCTAAAACTGAGATTTCTAAATATAAATCAGACGTTATATACACCCAGGCAGTATTAATGCATATTCAAGATAAAAAAGATTATTATTCTGCAATCAAAAATACTCTTGATGTTTGTAAAAAATATATTGTTTTAGTAGAATCTTGGCCGCGACATAATTTTGTTAATGATTATCTTCATATCCAAAAAAAATATTTCCCAGAAATGCCTTTGTATTTTTATATAAAAAAAAATTCTCAAGTTAATAAATATCTAGCGTTAATAGTATCAAAAAAAATTATTTATAACTCAAAAAAGCATGGTTTTGAAAATTTGAATATTTCTAATTACGAAGAAATGATAAATAAACATCTATTAAGAAAAATATAGGTTAACTAATCTTATATTTAATTATTAGTGGAGAGGTATAGTTGTTTTATAAACTTACTTTAATTAATTTGATACAAAATGTTATATAATTACAAAATTGATAATCTAAGAGCAATAGCAGTTATTGCCGTAATTATTTATCATTCCAAAATATCAGTCTTTAACAATAATTTGATGAGTGGAGGATATATTGGTGTCGACATTTTTTTTGTAATTTCAGGTTACTTAATGAGTAGAATTCTTCTTCAGGAGCTTTATTTAACAAAAAAAATAAATTTTTTTTCATTTTTTGAACGAAGAGTAAAAAGAATTGTTCCGGTATTGTTATTTGTAGTTTTAGCTTCGCTGCCTTTTGCTTTTTTGATTTTACACAACAGTAATTTGATAAATTTTTTAAAAACATCAATTGCATCGTTAACATTCTTATCAAACTATTATTTTTATTTTACTAATTTCGAGTATGGGAATGTAAATCAGCTACTAAAGCCATTACTTCACACATGGTCTCTTAGTGTTGAAATTCAATTTTATATTCTATTTCCAGTATTTCTTTTAATTATAAAAAAATTTTTTAATGCCAAGTATATTTTATGTATCTTATCTTTTTTAATTTTAAGCTATTTATTATCTATTATTTTATTTTTAAAAATACCACATTTGAACTTTTATTTTTTACCTAGTCGCGGATGGGAGTTTTTAATGGGTTCGATCGTGGCTTATGTTCATTTAAAAAAAAGAAACAAGCAAAATAGATATATATCTTATTCTAAATTTTTTGTTTACTCATCTTTGTGTTTAATTTTTTTTTCATTTTTTTTTTTTGATGAAAATTCTTTATATTCATTACACTTAAAAATCATTCCTTTAGTCGCGACTTGTTGCATAATTTTTTTTTCAGAAGAAGAAATTAAAAAACAGAAATTAACATCATCTTTCAACTTAAGTTATGTTGGAAAAATATCTTACTCTTTATACTTGTGGCATTTTCCAATATTCTCCTTTTTACGTCTTTACAAAGAAAAAGACTTAAGTTTATTTGAGATTTTTATCTGCGTATGTTTAACTTTTGTCCTGTCAATTCTTACGTACTTTTTTGTTGAAAAAAAATTCAGAAAAAAATCTAGTTATTTAAATTTTATAATCATTGCTAGTTTTCTTACAATGTTATCAATCATGTTCTTATTGCATAATGCTTATAAAAAACACATCCCCCCCCCTTTCTCGGGTATTTATGATAGCAACAAGAACAATTGCTTCGGTCAAAGATGTGTTTTTAATAATGGATATGAAAAAAAAGTATATTTAATCGGTGATAGCACAACAGCACCTATTCTTTGGTATTTAAAAGAAGCTTCGTTATCGGAAAATTTTCAACTAATTTCATATATAGAGGGTGGCTGTATATTCGCTCCTGACTTTGATAAATACAATAAAAAAACTCAAAAGAAAGATCCGTCTTGCAACAATGACTATTTTAATCAAATATTAAATGACGTTTACTCAAATCCAAATTCAATAATAATAATTGGAGGAAATTATAATGAATATTTATCAGGAGGAATACCTTCTAATGATATTTATAAACCTTCCGGAAATAATGAGAAACAAAGTTTATCAAGTAGTTTAAAAAAAATTTTAGAAAAATTATCTAAAACAAATCAAATATTATTGATATATCCTGCTCCATTAGTAGCCGATCATGCTATTGTGAGAAATCTTTCAACATTGACAAATTATAATATAAAAAATGTTTTAATAGAGGAGTATTTAAAGTTTAATGCTCCTGCTATCGGCTTATTTAAAGAAATTGAAGACAAGAATATTATAAAAATTTCAGTTAAAGATATTTTTTGTAATGATACGGATGGTTATTGCTACGTAGGCGATGATAAAGGTTTTTATTATTGGGATGGATTCCATATCTCTAAATATGGAGCATTAAAAATTTATGAAAAATTAATAAAAATAATTAAACAAATTTATAAAATAGATTAATGATTTAATTTTGACGAGGCAATATCAGGTTACATTTAAATTTATAACTTCATCACAATATTCATAGTCCTTTTTATTATGGCTGATCATAATTATAGATATTTTTGATTTTTTAGAGATATATTTTAAATTTTGTAAAATAATTTTAGAAGACTCCTCATCCAGACTTGAAGTTATTTCATCTAGTATTAGTAGTTTTGGCTGATCATAAACAGCTCTAGCTATAGTAAGTTTTTGTTTTTCTCCGCCAGACAGTTCTACACCATTATTAATTAGCTTATAATAGATTCCATTTGGAAATTTTTTTATTCTGTCAGTTAAATTAGCTATTTCCAGGCAATATTTCACTCTTTTATCATCAATAATATCTTCAGGGATAGCGTATGCAACATTTTCCCTGACAGTGTTATTTGAAACATAGGGCGTTTGCTCTACATATTTTATGCCTTTGAATTCTGCGTGAATTCTATCACTCTTATAATTATTTACTAAAATTTCACCTTTTGAGGGCTTTAGAAGCCCTAGAATTAAATCTACTATAGTTGTTTTTCCACTACCATTGGCACCTGATATTCCTATAAATTTACCAAGATCAATTTTTAAATTTAGATTTTCAACGACATTCTTTATTGAACTTGGATATTTATAACTTATATTTTTAAGCTCAATAATGCCTAGATCATTTGATTTTTTTTTATTTGATGGTGGAGTAATATCATTTTGATTATCGAGTAAAATTATTATTTGTATTACTTCTTTTTTTAATTTTTTAATAAAAGCAAAATTAATCATCGTAATTAAAATTGCATAACAATTTGGAATAAGTCTTGTACAACCTAGTCCAATGAACATTATAGATGCTATATTATCATTGTTTTTTTCATAATACGCAAAGTATAAAGCAATAAAGATACCAAACATAATTAGACCGTCAATAAGAGTTCTAGGCAAACTTTGTAAAAAAATTTTGTTTCTATTTATATAGTTTAAAATAATTTGTGTTTTATGAAATTCATTTAAAAAAAATTGCTCATTATTTGATATTTTAGTAGTTTTAATTGAATCAAAGGCAGAAAAAATTTTAGATATTGATGTTTTGTTAATGGCATAAGTCTCATTTCCGTACCTGATAATTTTCTTTTTTAACATGAGATAGAAAATAGTAAAAAATGATAAAACAATGAACAAAGAAAAAAAAGTAATTTGATAATTAACCATTAGTAATGTAAATACAAATATAGCTATTAATATAATGTTTTGAAAAAAATTGATTATATTAAATAAGTTATTTGTTAATTCTGATGCCAAACCTAAGTTTCTAAAAATTTCAGACTTCTCTTTTCTAATTGCCAAACTTTCATAATCAGAGAAGATATAATAAAAAAAAATTTTATATGATATTTTTGTATTTAATTCTGCAGTAAAATTAGCACTCAAAAATGAATAAAAAATTTGAAAAATTAATTTTAATAAAATTATTATAAAAAAAAGGAGGAATGCAATTTTTATTAAATAATCAGCTGATAAATTTTTAAAATAAAACATCAAATATTTATTATTTAAAAATTCAATAAGTTGATCCGGGTTTATAATGTTTATAATTATTGGCAAAAGTGTCGTTATACCAATTAAATCTAAAAGTGCATTAGATAATGAAAAAAAAAAAATTATATATAATTTTAATATCTCACTTTTGTTTAATTTTAAACCGAAAATATTCTTAAACATTTTTTAAAAATTTCCTATAAAAATCGTGTATAAAAATAGGTATAAATCTTTTTAAAAATAAATATTTTTCTAAAGCTGATGTTTGAAAAATAAGCATAAATACTACCTTAAACGTTTTTAGTAGAGAACAACTATAACAGGTTAATAAAAATGATGTTATAAGATAATCAATACTCATATCTTGTTTCAAAAAGTTCCTATGTTTTTTAATAAGTTGAATTCTATTTTTTAGTTCATTAAATCTATCGTATTTTATTTTATGATTAATTTTTAATAACACTTTTGAACAAAGAACAAATAAAGGGTTTTTTATCCTAAGTGTAAAATCAAAATCTTCTAAAAAATTCATTTTTTCATCAAATTTAGTTTTACCTATATTAGATGTTCTATATACAATGTTTGACATTGGGGCTGGAACAGAAATGTAATTACTCAATTCTTGATTTGTTATCTTTGAATGAGGGAATTTAACTAATTTGTCGTTTAAATAATAGTTTGAGAAAACTCCTGTAATTAAAGGATTTTTTTTTAAAATTTTTAAGGATAAAGATAATTTATTTCCAATAATATAATCATCACCATCCATGAGAAATAAAAATTTTAATTTTAATTTTTCTAAAGCTAAATTTCTACAATAAGATATACCTTTATTTGTATTTAATTGAATAATTTTAATATTTTTTTTTTTAAAATATTTTTCAATTTTTTTTACAGTTTTGTTCTGATTAATTTGGTTGATTTTTAATTTGTGCCCATCAAATACAACAAGTAATTCATATTTAATTTTATGGCGTTCTAAATCTCGTAAACAGGATACTATAGCTTTTTTAATTTGGTTGTATTTTTTGTCATATCCAAAAATTAAAATATCTATCATAAAAATAAATGTGTTTATGTATATATTATTGGTAGAAATATTATAGACTAACAATTAGTAAATTTGAAAAATTTTTTTTCCTTAAAAAATTAAATAAATAAAATATATATAATATTAATATTATTATTTCACAGATCCTAGAAGTTGGCGTTTTACAAAAAATGAATTTTTAAATAGTCTTTATCTAAATAAATTTCATTTAAAAAAAATATACCTGAGATAAAGATTATAAAATTTTATCTAAATCCATATTTTTTTAAAGAATTAATTATAGCATAAAAAATTGAAGTAATATTTTGAAGAAAATTCATTTTATTAAGATTTTTATTAATAGTCCAAAATGAAAAAAAAACAGATAATCTATTGCTTTGCAAAGAATCCTTTCTAAGCAAATAATATGCATAAGATCCGGGACATTTATAGGCTATATGACCTTTTCTTAATAACTGACATTTAAAAAAGTAATCTTCAGAGAAACGTAAATTTTTAAAGTAAATATTTTTTATTATTTTCTTTTTTAAAACCATTGTACAGGTGTTAATTGAACTATTATAAATAAATCTTTTATAATTATAAGAATCAGGAACTATAACTTTTTTTATTTGATTATTTTTAATAATTTTATAATCCGTATAAGTAAAATCATAATTATTACTCAACATAAATTTAATTTGTTTTTTTAACTTATTTTTATCCCAAAAATCATCGGAATCTAAAAAAGTAACAAATTTTGATTTTGAGTGTTTAAGACCTCTATTTCTACTAAATGCTTGACCTTTATTAATATTATTTTTTAAAATAATAACTTTTCTCCTGTCTTTAATTTTTTCACAAATTTTGTCTACTATTTTTTTTGTATTATCAGTCGATGCATCGTCAATTATAATTAACTTCCAATTTTTAAAAGTTTGTCTAAAAACTGACTTTATTGTTTTTTTAATAAATTTTTGTGAATTATAAACTGGAATAATAATATCAACTTGACTGTTCATTTAATTTGATAAATAGAACATAATACTGGATATTCAACCAAAAATTAAATTATTAATTAATTTAATAAATTCATAAAAAGAACATCCTTACCATCAAATTTTGTTAAGGTTTTATTTTATACTTTTATTGCATTTATGTTTGCATCCAGTGGGTATCTAAATGCTTTTATTTCTGTGTTAATGAAATAAATATTAACATCATTATATTAGATTACATTATTATTTATTTTTTAGCTTGTACAATAAGCAATTTACTTACACTTAAATGAGCCAGAAAACTTTAACATAGATGGAAAAGAATTCAACGTAGAAATTTTTGCTTTTACAAAATCAATTTTTAATTTTAGATTTTGTTAAAGCCAAATTTCTACAATAAGAAATGTCCTTGTTTTTTTTAATTCAATAAATTTATTAAAATGATAAAAAATAAGAAAATTAATTAAATGAATATATTCTATTGGACAGAAGCTATTAATTGCGAAGAATTATTATATCATTCACTAATCTCTTTTGATAAGTTTCATCAAAATAAATTTGTCAATGTTTATTTATTTGAAGAAAAACATTTATCCAAAATAAAAAAAAAATTAAAAAATAATCATTTTAACTTTATTAAAGTTTCAAAAAATAATGTTAAGCTCTTTGAAAACTCCCACGAAGGTACAGCGTATTTGTGGTCAAATATTCTGCAGCAGAATTATGAGAAATTTATTCACTTTGATAGTGATACTTTTTTCAAAGGTAATATATTTGATTATATTGAAAAAAAATTAACAGTTTATGATCTTGTAGGACCGCTAAGAAATTACAAAACAAATCACATGAATGATACTAGTTTTTCAAATTATCCAAACGCAATTGCTACAAGTATTTTTGGGATTAAAAAGCAAAAAATAAGTAAGTATTTCTTTTCTAGTAGCCCTTTTGCAATTTTTAGAAGATTTATTTGTTACTTTACTACTTCTAAGGTGATTTTCTTAAAAAAATGTATTTTAGGATATTTTTCTCCTTGCTTTAAAAAAGTGATAGATTTTTTTGATATGGTTACCTTCGATGTTATCAAAAACAAAGGAAAAGTTTTTATTTTAAATTTTAGTTTAGTCGGAGCTGTTAACAGCAAAATGTCTAGAAAAAATAAATATTACAAATTGAATGATATGGAAGGAAAATTTAAAATTGATTATGGTTCAAAATTTGTCCATTTTTCTTCTGTCGGATCGGGTATCAATTTTATTAAAAATAAAAATAATTTAAGTAGAACGATACCAACCAGTTATATCGAATATGCTATAGACAGGTTTCACCTGTATAATTATTTACTTAATAAAAAAAAACCACCAAAAAAATATAGCTATATAAAAAGGTTTAAAACTCTAAGACCTTATTTTAAATATTAATGATAATATTTAATAGATTGAGTTTATACTTGTCAGTATTTATCTTATTTTTGTATATTTTATCTCTTTTAAAATTTTTACCATTTTTTTATAAAGCAAAAAATACTTCGAACCAGCTGAAAATGAAAATCTGGTTATGTCGATATTCCAAAAAAAATACTTTTACCCGGATTATTATGAGGGAGTTGAAAAAGGTTTAATGGTTATATATGAATATTTTTTTCACACTATTATAGGTTTGTTTGAAGACGATTTGTTAATTAGATAATGAAATTATATTAAAAATTTTGTTAGCTATAATTTCATTGCCAATATGATTAACGTGACACCAATCTAAGTATACTGACTTTTCAGTATTATCAAAAGAACTTGTTAAATCATGAGAATAATCTATTTTTTTTAGCTGTTGTTTAAAAATGGGATAAGCTTTATTAAAAACATTTTCTAAACCATCTGGTACAATACTTCTTATTGCAAGTAATTTTTTTTCATATTCATTTTTGTTTTCTTTTTCAAAAAGGACAGGTTGTAAAAAATGATAAAATTTTGCGTTTTTTTCCTCGACATATTTTTTTGCATCACTTATTTCATTTAAATATACCATGCTTTCATTGGCAAAATCAGTTTGCATTGGTAGCGGTGCAGTAATTTTGTTATCAATATAAGAAAAGAAATAAGAATTTTTTGAAACTTTTCTAAGTATTTTGATCCAAAAAAATTCTTTTTTTTCATTCCCACCAATAATCCATCCTTCTTTATTTTCAAAGTAGATCTTTTGCAAAATATCATTTGCGCCATCATAGAAAATTACTATGTCTCCTTTTGTTATTTCAGCAATGTTTTTTAGTCGCTCGTATTGTTGCTTTGCAATTATAGAACTAACGCCGTAATTTTTTACTCTATAAATTATATTCGCATCATTTAATTTATTTTGTAAAAATGACGGTATCGTATTGTCATCTGGAACTTCTCCGCCAAAAATAGTTGATCCACCAAAAACATGAATAGTATTTTTATATTGCAATGGTTGAAATTTTGTTACACGTAAATTATTTTCTACGTTTATATACTTGCCTTCAAAATTATTTGGGATAATTATTTTTGTATTAGGAACCTGGATGTATCCTCCTGGATGTTTTTTCCACTCCTCTATAAAATTTTCTGAAAAATATTTTGCACCTATGTATGGTTCTGGCTGGTCTTTTCTAAAGTCATAATGACCTCTGTAAACTAGCGTGGATTTTTGTGCTTTTAAGAAAAAAAAAAATTCTAATAATAATGCCAGCGATAGCAAAATACACAAATTATAAACTATTATTTTTTTCAATTGTATTTTTTTAAAAAATTCTTAAATTTTAATAAAATTTTTATTTCAGATTTTGTTATAAAAATAGATCTATTTCCAATCATAAATCCATTTTTGTCTACATATTGAGTAGATTTAAGTTTAAAAGGAATTTTGTATTCTGCAAATTTAATCATAGGATTAGTCGTCATATTTCCAGATACAATAGGTCGGCATTCAATTTGATTATTTTTCATATATCTTACGATCATATCTCTTTTGTTTTTTAATTTATTCGTAAGGATAAAGGCAAATCCAAAAAATGAATTTTCTTTATTATACTCTTGTAAGTAAGCTGATTTTAAATCTTTGAACATTTCATATACTATTTTTGCATTTCTTTTTCGATTCATTATAAATTTTTTTAACTTTTTTAATTGAACTATCCCTAGTTTAGCATTGATTTCAGTTGGCCTTATATTAAAGCCGGGAAGAATAAATTTGAATAACCTTTCAAAATTTGAATATTTTTTGCTAATCAAGTGACTATTTGCTGGTTGCTCCCTTGTCCAGCCATGAGATCTTAGCGAAAGTGCATTGCAGTATAATCTGAAATTATCTGTTAAAAAAAAACCACCTTCTATCGTGCAAAAATGGTGACTATAAAAAGATGATGTTGTTGAAAATATGCCGTTAGTACCAGATAAAATATTTTTATTTTTAGACATCAAGGATTCACAATTATCTTCCATGAGCAAAAGTTTATATTTTTTACATAATTTTTTAATTTTTTTATAATCACAAGACATACCTAAAATATTTACCGCAAATAATGCCTTGGTTTTTTTGGTAATAGATTTTTCTAATAAATCTAAATCAATATTTAGTGTGGATTTATCAATGTCGACAAATACCAGTTTAAGCCCAAGTTGAATGAGTGGAGTATAAGTTGTGCTCCAAGACAGGGCTGGCACTATAACCTCGTCACCTGCAAATAAATCAAATTTTTTGTCATAAATAAGAGATGCGACACCTAGTAAATTTGCTGAAGATCCTGAATTCACCATTACGCAATATTTTCTTCTGCTGACTTTGGCAAATAACTTTTCTAATAATTTAACATTTTTTCCATAAGAAAGTTTGTTGCCAGATTTGACTAAATTAATAATTGAGGTCGTTTCTTTTGAATCGAATGTATTTTCTGACAGACTATAGTTCATTATTTATATAATATTTTATCGTTTTGATTAATCCTTTATCCAAGCTTGTTTTAGGTGTCCATTTATATAATTTTTTTGCTAATGATGAATCGATTAATTTTCTTTTCATTCCAGTCGGATATTTTTTATTAAAAATAATTTTAATTTTGGGGTTAATTAGATTGATTATTTTTTTATAATAATATTCAATTGTGAAGTCACTTCCGTACCCGACGTTTAAAAAATCAGGGAATTTTGAATTAGATTGTATTAAATTTACAACAAATTCTGCAAAATCATCAATATACAAAAATTCTCTTTTTGACGAACCATCACCCCAAACTTCAATTGATTGTTCTTTTTTTTTTATAGTTTTAAATGTTTTTTGAATAATTGCAGCAACTAGGTGTGATGACATTGGATCGAAATTATCTTTAGGTCCATACAAATTACAGGGAATTATAGTCGTATAATTTAAATTATTATTTTCTTTTAATATTTTTAAATAATAAGATGATACTAATTTTGCTAAACCATAACCAAAGTTTGTATCTTCTAAATGACCAGACATTAAATAATTTTCTTTCATTTTACTTTTATAAATTTTTGGGTACATACAAGAACTTCCAATATTAATTATATTAGCAATATTATGATTGTTTGCGGTTTTGAGGAGGTTATAATTGATTTCCATATTGTCTTCAAAAAATTTTTTTTGGTTTTGAATATTACTTAAAATCCCGCCTACTTTTCCAGCAGAATTTATTATGTGTGAGATTTTTTTCTTTGTTAGACAACTTTCAATTTCATAAATTTCTTTTAGGTCAAGCTCTTTAGAAGAGGGTGCAAAAAAATTTATTTTTTTTTTAGTTAGAAATTTTTTGATTGTCCCACCAACAAAACCATTCCCGCCTAAAAGCAAAACTTTCATTTTATTTTAAATCGGAATCTATCATTTCTTTAACCAAAGCACTAAAATTAATTGTCGGTTTCCAGTTAATAGTTTTTTTTGCCAATAAAGCGCTTCCTCTTAGGTAAGGTACTTCGTTTGGTCTGAAATATTTATTATTTGTTTTGCAAATTATTTTGTTATTTTTTAGATCGATAAAATGTATTTGTTTATTAATAATTTTTTTTTTAAATTTTATTTTTAGATATTTTAAACAACTTGTTAAAAAGTATTCCACACTATATGTTTTTCCAGTTGCAAGGACTAAATCAACAGGCTTATTTAATTGCAGAATTTTCCACATGCCCTCAACATAATCTCTCGCATGCCCCCAGTCTCTTTTAGCATTTAGATTTCCAAGTTCAAAACTACTTCCATTTTTTATGTAACTGGAAAGACCCAGGGTGATTTTTCTTGTAACAAATGTTTCTCCTCTTCTAGGACTTTCGTGATTAAATAATATTCCGTTAGATGCAAAAATATTATAAGCATTTCTGTAGGACTTAACCATTTCAAAAGCGTAAAGTTTTGCTATTCCATAAGGACTCACGGGAGCAAATTGAGTTTTTTCATTCATTATTTTAGCTTTGCTGTCTCCATATAGCTCAGAAGTTGACGCGTGGTATATTTTTGTTTTTAATTTTAGTTTATTGACTGTCTCAAGAATTCTTAGAATGCCAAGAGCATCGAGATCGGCCGTATACATTGGAATCTCAAAACTAACCTTTACATGGCTTTGCGCAGCTAAATTGTATATTTCATTTGGTCTTACTTTAGAAATAATGTTTGATACCGACATACTGTCCGTTAAATCGCCATGATGTAAAAATAATTTTTTATTTTTAATATTTTTGTCATTAAACAGATGATCAATTCTACCAGTGTTAATAGTAGAACTTCTTCTAATTACGCCATGAACTAAGTAGTTTTTTTTGATCAGCAACTCCGCCAAATAGGATCCATCTTGTCCTGTAATACCAGTTATTAGAGCAATTTTTCTCATAAAGATTTTTTATACTTTATTTAAGATATTACAAGATCTCCAAAATCTGAAGTTGATGAAGCAACATGAATTACGATATAATAATTAAAGCTCACAATGCTCAATATATATTTTAACACCAGCGATAAAGATGATTGGAAAAGATTGTCACCGACAGGAACTAATATAGTAAATAATTGTAAATTTTTTTTTGATATTAAAGATTTAGATACGTATCCAATGGATTATTTCGTTGTTTTTAATCAAATCAATAACGATATTGATCTTTTAAAAAAAATAAATAAAAAAAATAGCTTACTTATAGCTTGCGAGCCACCTTCAGTTCATGTTTATCCGCAAAAATATGTTAATCAGTTTGAGCACTTGATATGTCCAGACGTAAATATTAAACATCAAAATAAAATAAAAATTACACCATTTTTCCCGTGGCATATCGGTCACAACAGAGACGTCAATTTAATTGAGAAAGATATTAATTTTAAATCTTTATTAAATAAAAAATTTAGCAAAAAAAAAAAAATATCCGTTATTCAATCAGATAAGATTTTTTGCAAAGAACATGAAATTAGAAAAAAAATTATAGATGCCATTGTAAATGAATTTAAATCTGAAATTGATGTTTATGGGGTCGGTTTTCAAAAAGAAGTTGTTTCAGATAAGATAAATGTTTTGGCCAATTATCACTATCATATTTGTATTGAAAATTTTTTTAGCAATGATTTTTGGACGGAAAAACTATCAGATCCTATAATTGCAAGAACTAACCCAATTTATTTAGGTTGTCAAAATTTAAACCAGTATTTTCCAGATAATTTTATTCTTTTAAAAGATATTGACATGAATCATAATTTAAAAACAATAGATGAAATATTAAAAAAAAAAAAACATGAGTTTTATTTTGAAAAATCCCGCACACTAATTTTTGAAAAATATAATATGCTAACTTTTTTAAGTGACTTTGCAGAAAAAAATTTTTCCGAAGTAACCAAAAAAAAAAAATTCTTTAAGGAAGATTATTTTTTTAATTCTAATAAATATAGACTTAAGATTGGCCGATTATTCAATAGATTCATGACATTCATTAGGAATTCTAAAATTTAATTATATGATTTCTGTATTAATGCCTGTTTACAATTCTGAAAATTTTTTAGAAGAATCAATAACTAGTATTTTAAATCAAAGCTATTCCAATTTTGAATTTATAATTTACGATGACAACTCTACGGACAATTCTAGGTTAATTATAAAAAAATTTGCACAAAAAGATTCTAGAATAAAATTTTTTTATAACAATATAAATATTGGCTATTCTAAGCTGCTAAACAAAATGATTATTATGGCTAAATTTAATTTTTTAGCGAGAATGGACTCAGATGATGTATCGGCGAAATGTAGGCTTGAAAAACAGTTAAATTTTTTATTACAAAACCCCAAGGCATCTGTTGTAGGTTCATTTATAGAAATTATAAACAAAAATGGAAATTTTGTAAGGAAGTCAAGGTACCCAATTAATTATGTAGAAATTAAAAACGCATTAAGAAGTTACTGCACATTCGCGCATCCCGCCACTATGTTGAAAGCCGATTTTGTTAAACAAGTAGGAGGTTATAGAAGCAACATAGAGCCAGCTGAGGATTACGACCTTTGGACAAGATTAGCACAAATTTCCACCATGCACAATTTGCCAGAATATCTTTTAAAATACAGACAACATTCAGATAGTGTTTCGTTTACTAGAGCCAATGATCAATTTTTGAAAACAGAGATAGTCAAAAAAAATTATGAAATTTTATCAAACGGAAAAGTTGATATTATAAAAAATTTTAATTTTAAATTGGCTACCAAAAAAGAACTTATAAAACATTTTGCTTTTTTAAAAACAGTAAACATCGATAGCAATTTTCAGGGTTTGTCAGTTTTATTTAGAAAAAAAGAATATATGTTATTTATGTTTAAATTTATTTTACTTTTTTTTAAAAGACCTTTTTTTTTAGTTAAAAAAATTTTATGCTATATAAAAAAAAATTTTTAATAATAAAACCCATAGGTGGATTGGGAAATCAAATTTTTCAATTTTGTTTTGCAGTTCTTATAAGCAAGATAACATCAAGAATATTAGTAGTAGATAATTCAAGATTTGTTTTATATAAAAAATTTAAACCTTACCTAGAGCAAATTGTAAATAATAATTATCAAAATTGCTTCAGTAAAAAATTTTTTTTAATAAATTTTTTTTCTAATTTCAAAATTATTTCTAAGCATTGTTATGATAAAAATATTTTTAACATTACTAGTGGTGATATTGCACAGATTGTCAAAGATAATAATCAGTTTCTAATATTGGATGGTTATTGGCAAAGCTTTAAACTTTTGGATCAATTAAGCCCACAAAAGTTTTTAGAAATTTTTAATGACATGTTCTCAAAAAAAGTTAAAAAAAAATCACAAGATATTTGTATGCATATTAGAAGAGGAGATTATTACAATGATAGAGATGTTCTCAAGACTCATGGAATATTGGAATTAAGTTATTTTTCTAATGCTATGATTCGATTTGAAAAAAAATTAAATGATAATGTTTTTTTTTATATTTTTTCAGATGATATAGAATTTTGTAAAAAATTAGTTTTTTTGCAAAATAGGAAAAATGTAAAATTTTTTGAATCTTCAAATGAAGTATCGACTTTTTTAGAAATGTCAAATTATGAGAATTATATTATATCAAATAGCACATATAGTTTACTTGCTGCGTATTTCTCCGCAAGAAAATATGGATTTATTAATATTACAATGCCAGATCAGTGGGTGGCAAAGGTTAAAACAAATTCTACAGAACTAGTTAGTAAATATTTTAACTTAGTTTGAAATTAATTTTGTTTTTTTTTATGTGTTAAGTTTGATTGAAGTAAGGAGAGGAATTACAATGTTTAAAAAAAAGCATTAAAATACTTTAAATTGGTGAAAATATGACAAGTTTTACTACACATGATGGAATTGAACATTTTATATTTGGAAAAGATGATAGAAAAAAAATAGCAAGAAAATTTAATGTTGAACTTTTAGGATAAATATTAATCAATATTAATCTTAGAAAAAATCAGATAAATGAAATCTTTTTGTGTAAAATAATAAAAAAATAAAATTTTAATTATCTATAAAAATATTAGTAAAAAAATTATAAACAAGTTCTTCTAATAATGAATGATTAAATGAAAATAAAAAATTTTAAAGCGGATGATGTATTAAATATTTTTAATATATTGTTATTAATTCTGACATTAATTTTTTTAAAAAATATATTTTTATTTATTTTTGAGATTTTAAATTCAAGTCAATACTTTGAGCCAGCAGAAAATGAGAATTTAGTCTTGACCTATTTTCTATCCATAAATAATAAAATTACTTTTTTTGAATTAATAAAAAATGGAATATTTCCACCTTATCCAGACTTTTTACACAGAACAATCAGTCTGATTAGTGGCAATTTTTTATTTTACGGTAGACTCGTTAGTATAATTTCGTTTTTTTTAATTATAATCACAATATCTCTCTACAGCCTTTACTTAAATAGAAGCTTAACTTTATTTTTATTAATAACTTTGTTACTTTTTGGAAATGAAGATCATATATTGTATTTTTTAATCTTCAGACCTGACTCTTTATTTATATTGCTAGGTCTACTGTCAGTAAGTTTAAGCTTATTCTCAAAAAAACAAAAGGATAAAAATACTTCAAAATTATTAATATTTATTTGTGGAATTTTTTGTTTTTTATCATGCATAACAAAGCAAAGCGGCATAATCTTTGTTGCATTAAACTTAATAATCATTTTTTTTGAAAATGAAGTAATTAAAAATTTTAAAAAAATCTTATTAAATATAATAATTTTTTTAATATCTATAAATTTATCTTATTTTTTTTATAAAAATTATATTAATAACAATATCGATCTTTATTTTTTTAGTGGATATAAATTATATAGCGAAATTAACGTTGATCACTTTAAAGGATCACTGATATTATTTTATCAAAAAGGGTACGCTTTTACGTTTTTTTCTGCAATTTATTTAGTTTTTTTTAATTCAAAATCTCAAGATACTAAATATTTTATCTTAAAATTTATATTAATATTTATAAGTTTATTTACGTTAAGATTATTTTTTAATCAAGGAGCGATAAATAATAATTATATGTTAATTAACATAACATCTTTAATAATTATAATTTTTTTATTTAATGAATTAAATAAAAAAAAAAAATTAATATTATTAATATTTTTATTATTTAACTTTTTTTTTTATTATAGTTATAAAAAAAAATTTTTTAATATTAATAATTTCAATATTATAGAAAATGATATTACACAATCCGAACTTTATAAGTTAATTAATAATAAAAAAAAAATATTAACAGACAGGCTTGATAATTATCTCATTTTCTCTAATAAGAATATATTTTATGAGAGTTCAGTGCTTACGCCCATATTTACCGAAACCACTCCGGCAGTAAAATTAAATAAAAATCTTCAACAACATCTTGTTAATCTTCAATTAAATATTAAGAGAAATTTAATAAACCGTGAATTTGAATTTATATTCCTAGGAATATCAAAAAATGGGTTTGTAAAAATATTTCCGGAAATTAATGATTACTATAAAATTATAAAAATAGAAAAAATTAAGCAAGGAAATTTTGAATTTACAGTTGAACTTTACGCGCCTATAGTGCAATAATTATTTATTCAAAAAAATATTAAATCAATTATTAGATAAAAAATGTGAAAAAAATACTAATCATCGGCGCAGGTTTTATTGGTTTAAATTTTAGATCTTTTCTTTTTAAAAAAAAAATTAAATTTTTAATTGTTTCTCAAAAAAAAAAAAAAAAATATATAAATAAAATTAATTATATAAAAAAAAATTTTTATAGGATTACAAAAAAAAGTAATTTTACTGATATATTTTTTTTAAGTGGCGCACCTGAACCAAATTTTTGTAACAAAAATAAAAAATTAAGTACTCGACTTACAATTACTAATTTAGTTAGTTTGTTGAGTGCTTTAAAAGACTTAAAATTTAAAGGTAATTTGTACCTTATTTCAAGCGCAGCTGTTTATGGCTTAAAGAAAAAAAAATGCAAAGAGTCTTCAAAATGTTCACCAATTTCTTTTTATGGAAAATTAAAACATTCTGCAGAAAAAATTGCCTGCTATTATTCAAAAAAATTTAATCTTAATATTACAATATTAAGAGTTTTTTCAATTTTTGGCAAAGACCTAAGAAGGCAAGTAGTTTTTGATATATATAAAAAATTTCAAAACGACAATAATGTGCGGTTATTTGGGTCTGGTGATGAAAGTAGAGATTTTATTCACATAGACGATATGTGTGAGATTTTATATTCAATTATGAATAATAAAAAAAAATTAAATAAATTTGATATCTTTAATATTGCAACTGGATGTAATACAAAAATTAAAGATCTCGCCTATAAAATTAAAAAAATATTAAATGTAAATAAAGATATAATCTTCAGAAATAAAATGAGAGCATTTGATGTCAAATTTTGGAAGGCCGACACAAAAAAGATTCAAAAATTACATAAAAATAATAATTTTAAAATTGATAAATCTCTAGAGAAAACAATAAACTATTGGAAAAATAATAATTACTAGAATGATAACTGAAGTTTCAATACTTGTGCCAACTTTGAATGAAGAAAGAAATATAAAAAAAGTATTTAAGCTGATCAGCAAAGCTTTGTTTAATTTTAAAATAATATACGAAATTATTTTTATTGATGATGCAAGTACTGACAAAACTTGTGAAAATATAAATTTACTGAGAAAAAAAAATAAAAATATCTATCTAATTAATTCGAAAGAAAGAAAGGGATTAGGAAACGCTATTAATATTGGAATAAATAAATCCAAAGGAATATATATTCTTTGCTTAGATTGTGATTGCGCTATTAATTATAGAGAATTAATAAGAATAATAAAAAATAGATCAAAAAATAGAGTTGTTATTGGAAGTAGATATTTAAAACGCAGTAAAATAGTAGGTTGCAGTACAATAAAAATTTTTTTAAGCAAGATCGTAAATAAATTTATTGGTTATCTGTATAAAATACCAGCAAAAGACCTAACGCAAAGCTTAAGAATATTTTATAAAAACCGAAAATTTAAACCGAAAAACCTAACACATCCAGGTTTTTTTATTGAAATGTCAATTTTTTTTAACAAAGAAAAAAAAGAATTTTTAGAAATCCCGGTCATTTATCGACAAAGAAAATATGAAAAGACCAAAAACAATACGATTAAATTATTAAAATCTACAATTATTTTTTTTTTTAAAATTTTTTTTGGAAATAAATTATGATCAAAAAAAATATATATATAATTGGAGGTGGTTTTTTAGGACTGGCCACTGCTAAGAGTCTCTTATCAAAAACTAGCAAGATTCATGTTATTGAAAGGAGCAATTCTCTTGGAGGATTAGCAATGCCTTTAAACTATAATGGTTATTGGATAGACAAATATTATCATTTTTATTTTTTACACGACGACTTATACGTAAAAAAATTTTTTTCAGATTGCAAAATAAATTATGATGTCGTATGGAAAAAAATAAAGACAGAAACTTATATTAATAATAAATTTTATAATTTTGACAATTTATTTTCTATTATTAAAATTTGTAAATTTGAAACTTTCAAAGTTATTATTTCTCTTGTAAAAATAAAATTAGCAAATCCAAAAAATAATCTTGATCATATAACCGCTAATAAATGGGCTAAAAAAGAATTTGGGACCAATCTTTATAAGTTAGTTTGGATGCCACTTCTAAAAAGTAAATTTGGAGAACACTGGAAAAAAATTTCAGCTTTATGGCTCGCAAAAAGAATTAAAACACATTTAACAACAAAGACTTTTAACGGAAAATCTATGTTTGGTTATTTAATTCCTACTTACAAAATAATTATTAATAAAATTAAAAATTTAATATTAAAACATAATGGTAAAATTTATTTAAATCAAAAAATTCACTCCATAAAAATTAAGAATAATGTTATTACACAGATGCATATTGGCCGAAAAAAAATACAGCTGGAAAAGAATTCCATTGTTATATCAACTATTCCCTATGCAAATTTAAAATTAATTAATAATTTAGAAAAAAAAATTAGTAATATACAAAAATTTAATACAATAGGGGCTGTATTATTAATTTTATTTTTAAAAAAAAAACTTTCCAATTGCTATTGGACCACAGTACCCGATAAAAAAATCATTTTTGACGTAATAATACAGCAAAACAGATTATATGCACATGGGGACTTTGAGGTAGTTTATTTATCAAAATATTATTCTTTAAATGATCGTTTTGCAAAATTTGAAAATAAATTTATTCAACAATTGTTTATTAAAGATATACAAACAATGTTCAAAAAAATAAAAAAAGATGACATTATTTCTGCTAAATTATTTAGAACAAATTATGCAGCACCCGTCCCAATTGTGAAATCATTTTCTGAAATTGAAAATGTAAAAACATCTATTAAAAACTTTTATCATACAAGCTATGATTGCTGCTACCCTAATGATAGAGGAGTTGGAAATTCTATAAATCTTGGTTACAAAATGTCAGAAATAATTAATAAAGAATAATTAATTATTTTTTTTTAATTATAGCCAATAATGATATTCCACAAATGAAATTAAATTTATTAATGAAAAATTTTTCAAAAGAAAATAATTTATATAAAATATAATTAACAAAAGTGAAAGGAGCTTTGTCTGCCTGATTAATTTTTTTAAAATTAAATAAATTTGAAAAAATAATTAATATACTCAGTGGAACAAATAATACAGTATTAAAATATGAAATTTTATCAATTTTTAAATTAGATTTATATATTAAGTCCCTAAGCCCTTTTTTTGTATATCTTCGATAATGCTCAGCAGCTATGTCTTTATGAGAAAAAAGAAATGGAAATGCTGGAACAGTTACTAAAATCACCCCACCCCCAGTATTTGTTTGCTTGGTAAAATTAATATTTTTTTTTTCTTTAACAAAATGACTCAAATATTTTATTGTTTTCAAATCATCCTCAATATGCTCAATAACATCTGTTGCTATTATTAAGTCATATTTCTTTTTGATTTTATTAATAATTTTGATTTTTTTATTTTTTTTAAATTTTTCTTTAAGTAAATTTCTAGTACGTAAATTTTTTTCATAAGCATCAATTTTACCAAATTTAGAAAATGTATTTAAATTAGACCCATTACCACAACCAAAATCTAAAATACTAATATTAGTATCTTTTTTTTTTATTAAGTTTCTTAAAATTTTATAAAAGATTTTATTTCTACTTCTGTACCACCAATGAATACGGTCGCTTTCTTCAACGAAATCGTAAATGAATTCTTTCACAAAAAATAAAATTAAATTAAATTTATAATAGTTTTATAACTTTATAAATTAATAAAGAAACTTTAATATAAATAATTTTTTTTTCAATAATTTTTTATTTTACTTGATAATAATCAAAAGTGAAAGTGAGTTTTTTGGCTCACGACTTTCATAGTTAATTTTTATTTTCTAATTAAATGTATAATTTTATCCATTTTTTTTCCTTTGTTCATAAGTTAAATAAAGTTATTAATTAATTAAAAATAGTGATATATAAAAAAAACTACGCTCAAATAAAAAAATTTAAGCGTAAATTATTTAAAGTAATTTTAAGAAAATATTTAGACTTCTGGCTAGTTGGTGATGTTATGCAATGATACGTTTGTTTGATTTTATACTCTCTCTCTTTAGTTTGATCTTATTTTTCCCATTATTTATTTTAATATTTATTTTTGGATTTTTAGATAAAAGTATTCCTTTTTTTATTCAAAAAAGAGTTGGATTGAATTTAAAGAATTTTACTTTGATAAAGTTTAGAACTATGAAGATAGGCACTTTGTCTGCTGGTACGCATTTGATTGACAAATCAAATATTACTCGTATTGGTTTTTTTTTTAGAAAATTTAAGTTGGATGAACTGCCACAGCTATTAAATGTATTTATGGGTCATATGAGTTTAGTTGGACCTCGTCCATGTCTGCCTAATCAGAAAAGATTAATTATTGAGCGTAAAAAAAGAGGAGTTTATAAAGTTAAGCCGGGTATTACAGGACTTGCGCAAGTTTCTGGTATTAATATGTCAAGACCTACTCTTCTTGCAAAAACAGATCTTAAAATGATTAAACAAATGAATTTATTTTATTATTTTTATTATATCTTTAAAACAGTTTTATTAATTTTTAGAAAAGGATCATAGATTATATGTGGGTGCTCATTTTAAGTTTAATAATACCTTTTCTAATTTGGGGTCCTTTTTTTCCAGATTTGATTGTTAGTTTATCAGCCTTAATATTTTTAGTTTATGCTGTTAGAAAAAAAAATTTTTATTATTTTAATAATAAGCCTTTAATTATTTTTTTTATTTTTTGCATCTATTGTATTTTAGTTAGTATTTTTGTCGCAAAAGATAAGATGCTTAGCTTTGAAAGTTCTTTATTTTATTTTAGAATTGGTGTGTTTGCTTGTTTGATTTGGTATTTAATTGATCAAAATAAAAAAATATTAACTTATTTTTATTATGCTTTAGTTGTCTGTTTTTCTGCTTTAACAGTTGATGGTTATATTCAATTTTTTAACGGAACTAATATTATAGGACTTCCTAAATTTGGAGTGCGTATTTCATCTTTTTTTGGGGATGAGTTAATTTTAGGATCATATTTATCTAGATTATTTCCTTTATTATTTGCTTTATTTTTATTGAAGGAAAAAAAACAACTAGAGTTATATTCCATGAGTATATTATTTATTCTACTTAGCGGTCTGATTTATATTTCAGGAGAAAGGGCCGCTTTTTTTCTCTTTATTTTATCATATACATTTATGATTTTTTTTTTAGAAAAATTTTTAAAATTAAAAATAATATTATTAGTTTTGTCTCTAATCTTAACTTTAGTACTTGCATTTAATTTTGGTGAACTTAAGTATCGCATGGTAGCTAATCCCGCAAATACTATAAAGAAATCTATCTTTACTCCAGAGCATGATAGTTTAATTCGAACAGCTTATAATATGTTTTTAGATAAACCTCTTGTTGGTCATGGACCAAAAATGTTTAGAGTAATTTGTAAAGATGAAAAATATGCAGTTGGTATTACACCTTGCATGACTCATCCTCATAATTTTTATGTACAGTTATTAGCTGAGACTGGAATTATTGGATTTAGCTTTTTATTTAGCGCTTTTTCATATGTTTTGTATTGTGCTTATAGGCAATTTAAAAGTATTGCTTTAAGACAAAAGAGGTATTTAACCGATTATCAGGTTTGTTTATTAGCTGGAATATTGATTACCGTTTGGCCAATAACCAGCAATGGCAACTTTTTTCATAATTGGTTGATGATTGTCTACAGTTTACCTGTAGGGTTTTATCTTCACTCCATTTATGGCAAAAATAGAGAGAATATTTCTTTCTAATTTTCCTTATTTTTAAAGGTTGTAAATATTTGTATTTAAATCAATTAATGTATTTTAAGCATTTAAAAGTTAAAATAAATTTATTTTATTATTATCATGTTAGTTAAAATTCATACAGCTGCAAAAAGTATTTTAAATCTTCCTCGTTTTACAAAACAGATTATTGCTGTAATTGTTGATTTGAGTTTGTGTGTTTTGTCTACCTGGTTTGCATTTTATCTTCGCTTAGATCAGTTTATTTCAATTCAAGGGGTAGCCTTAACGGCTGTGAGCGTATCAGTTGCTTTGGCACTACCTGTCTTTTGGTTACTTGGATTATATAGGACTATTTTTAGGTATTCAGGTTTAAGCATAATGTTCTCAGCATCTATAGTTTTATTAATTTATGGATTGTTATACTTTTTGGTTTTTGGAGTTTATGGAGTTGTGGGCATTCCAAGATCTATTGGTATCCTTCAGCCCATGTTATTATTTTTTGCAGTTGTAAGTTCAAGATTATTTGTAAAATATTTACTTGGTGGTAATTATCTTTTTAAAGACAAGTCTCAGTCTTTAAAAAAAACATTAGTCTATGGAGCTGGCAGCGCTGGTCGACAGTTAGTATCTGCCTTAGCAAATAGTAATGAATTAAAGGTAGTTGGTTTTTTAGATGATGATGACCGACTTCATGGCCAGGTTTTGCAAGGTCAAGAGATTTACTCCTCTTTAAAAATTGCTGATTTAATAAAATCAAAAGAAGCACAATTAGTTTTGCTTGCACTCACATCTGTCTCTAGATCTAGACGAAATGAGATCTTAAAGAATTTAAGTAATTATCCATTGCAAGTGCAAACTTTGCCAACAGTTGCAGATATTATTCAAGGAAGAGTAAATTTATCCGATATTAAAGATTTAGATGTGGATGATATTTTAAACCGTGATCAGGTTTTGCCAAATTCTCAATTATTAAGTAAAAATATAACTTCAAAAGTTGTATTAGTAACAGGGGCGGGTGGCTCCATTGGCTCTGAGTTATCTCGTCAAATTGTAAAACAAAATCCTGAAAAATTATTGCTTTTAGAACTAAATGAATTTGCTCTTTATAAAATTTATGAAGAGTTAAGGATTGCAAATGAAAATTTAAAAATTATTCCACTTCTTGTTAATGTCCAAGATCAAACTAAAGTAAATGAAATATTTAAAACTTTTAAAGTAGATACCATTTATCATGCTGCAGCTTATAAACATGTGCCGTTAGTTGAGGAAAATATTTCAGAAAGTATTAAAAATAATGTGTTTGCAACTTTAGTTGTTGCAAAAGCGGCATTATCTCAATCGGTTAAAAATTTTGTACTCATATCAAGTGATAAAGCGGTAAGACCAACGAACATTATGGGAGCATCTAAACGACTTGCTGAACTTTGTATGCAAGGGCTTTATCAAAGTGCGAAAAATAATAAAACTAAAATGTCTATCGTTCGCTTTGGTAATGTTCTCGAATCTTCAGGCTCTGTTATTCCAAAATTTAAAACACAAATAAAAAATGGTGGACCTATTACTTTAACGCACCCTGATGTTACTCGTTATTTTATGACCCTAGTTGAAGCTTCACAACTTGTAATTCAAGCTGGAGCCATGAGTGAGGATTGCGATGTATTTGTTCTTGATATGGGTGAGAGTATCAAAATTAAAGATTTAATTTATCGAATTGTAAAACTTTCAGGTTTAAGCGTAAAAGACGAAAATAATAAAGAGGGAGATATCGAAGTAAAAATTATTGGACTTCGACCAGGTGAGAAATTATATGAAGAACTGTTATTAGGTGATAATCCTCAAAAAACTCAACATTCTAAAATTCAAAAAGCACAAGATCCTTTCATTCCTTTTAATCAGTTGGAAGTTGATTTAAATAATTTAAGAACTTTGTTAGACAATAATAAAGTATCAGAGGTTAAAGAGTTGCTTACTAAGATTGTAAAAACTTATAAGTCCAATTCTGCAATTGTTGATCATGTTTATTTAGAACAAAGCAAATTAGATAAAAGTTCATTTTTTCTTGCAGATGATCAAAACAAAGTTGTTAAGATAAAAAAGTAATTAACTTTATTTTAATTGGTTGCGGGGCTTGGATTTGAACCAAGGACCTTCAGGTTATGAGCCTGACGAGCTACCAGACTGCTCCACCCCGCGATAATGTTTTTTACTTATATCATTATATTTTAAATTATCTACTTCTGCTAAATCTGAGCGTGGTGTTGAAATATTTAAGATATTTACAAAAGAATACTATTTATGTACAAAACCTTGCCTGGTGATTATTGCAAAGGAGTAACACCCGATCCCATTCCGAACTCGGCAGTTAAGCCCTTTAGCGCC
>Ga0114975_10000688_pt1 | contig 25292 bp, 15 predicted proteins | sample S_130626_EF_Meta_FD_87031 | JGI IMG/M metagenome (GOLD analysis project Ga0114975, IMG submission 87031) | Freshwater microbial communities from Lake Simoncouche, Canada to study carbon cycling - S_130626_EF_MetaG | ecosystem: Environmental > Aquatic > Freshwater > Lake | place: Lake...
CATTTGGCCAGTCGAACCTAAAATGGAAGTGATAGAAGAAGAAATTACAGGACTCAATAAAAATATTTTGACCGGTGGTTTAATTGTTACTGGATTTTTAGCGACCTTGCCGGTATTGTATACGTTGAGTAAATATATTCAATATATCGATTATTAGAGATTATATCAAAAATGCTGCTTTGAATTCTTCCGGAGTATAAATTGGAATTCCTAAATCCTTGGCTTTTCTGGTTTTATTTGATTCATCCTCTTTTGATTTTACTATTAGAGCAAAGGTTGTTTTATTTACCGAATCTTCCAAAGTCGCGCCGAATTCTCCAAGTTTTTCAATGATTTCTTTATCTCTCACTTTGGTCATGACGATTTTTTTGCCAAACAATGGATTATCTTGGTCCAAATCAACTGACTGCACTACCGCGTTTTCCAATTGGACTGGTCCATTCAATTTTCCTTCTAAACCACATTCTCTCAAAAATGCCAAAAATACCGGTATATTACTGACAAAACTTTTGGCATTTTCGGCACCTATACCATGAATCGTTTGTAATTTGGCAATTTTTACGTCAGCTGGCTCAGACGATGTCAATATATCAGGGAATGCATCCATCATGGGTTTCAACTTTTTCATTCCTAGACCGCGACCAAGTGTATTCGACGCCGCCATAATATCTAATAGCGATGCCTTGTCCACTTTCTCATGAATTCCATCGTATATTTTGTCAATCATTTTCGTTTTGAACCCTTCCACTTTTTCAAAATCGGCTTTGCTCATTTTCAATATTTTACTCACACTATTATAGCCCGCCTTCATAATTCGTTTCACATTTCCACCGGACAATCCATCCACGCCTAATTCGACGAAAAATTGGGTAATATTTTTCTCTAAAACAGTGACGTCACCCTTGATATCTTCCAATACTACATCAACGTGAGTATCGGTCCAAACATATGGAACACTTGGCATCTTCGCTTTTTCGGCGGGCATGGTGACCGATTTTATATATGGTATAACATCACCACTACGTATCATTTGGATTAATGCTCCAATACCAATCTTATTATCCTCTATAAATTTGCCATTGAAACCGGTTGCATATTCGATGGTGACACCGCCCAACCGGATAGGTTCAATACGGACCCGGGGCTTCAAATATCCACTCTTACTCGCTTCCCAGATAACATCCACCACTTTTGCTTCGGCCATTTGGTCCAATAATACCATTTTGAACGCGAAAGCGTGGTCGGGGTTACCCGAGATACGTTCATATATTTCATCATTGGTAACGATGACGCCGTCGATTTCATACATATAATTGGTTCGCCAATCCACTAAGATTTGGGATAACAATTCATTGGATACGACAGTTAATGTATTGTTCATCACGACCTCATGTTTCAACTCGGCCAATTTGGCGAGTTGTTCACTTGGTTTCATGAGAGGTTGTATAATTTCATAGGTGACAAAATGTAAGTCCTTGGCCTTTTCGTCGACGGATTTGCTGTTGATAATCCCCGATACTAAATTTCGCGGATTGGCGAAAGATGATTTGTATTTCTCTTCGAATACTTGTTTAGGAATAATGAATTCTCCGCGGACGACCCATCCTTTTTCTTTGGGTAAATTTAGAACCGGTATTAAATGACTAATATCTTGACCGATTTTTCCATCACCTCTCGTATATAATTTTGGTTCATCGTTTACGGTGGAATACATACCACTTACACCATCAAGTTTACAAGACAAAACGTAAGGGCCTTTGTATTTTCCGGTCCACGCGGCAAGAGCATTTGAATCCGGTTTGATTTTATCCATAGAAGGCATTTCAAATGGAAGACTGACTTTATTCTTTTTTACCGGAGCACCGATTTGTTCAACGGCCCTATTTTTAGGGAATTTTCGTTCGATATATTCCTTGACAATATCATATTCATTATCCGTCATAAGTATGTTCTTTTCGTTATAATATGCATCACTCGCTAAAGCAATGATTTCACTTAATTGCTTTTCATTTAGCGTATCTAAAATGGAAATACCGGTTTCTTTGAAATCGTGAATATGGGTTTTGGTTTCTATCATATCTCCTTTTGGAATGTCTTCTATAGTAACTACTTTAGAAATATTTATATCTTTTTCCTCCTTTCCTTTTTTTACCCTTTCCTTTTTCATTTTAGGCGATTTCTTTGCCTTGGGTTCTTTAGGAACTCTGTTTTTTTTAGTAGTATTCTTTTTTTCCACAATCAATTCTTTCGGAGGATTTTGGGAGAAGGGGTCTATAAAAACGGATTCTTTAGGAGGATTTTCGGGAACTAATTCTACAAATCCTTCTTTTTTAAGATAATCTTCTAAACCGGAATCTTTAGGAGGATTTTGGGAGAATGCATCTATAAAAACGGAATCTTTAGGGGGAAGTTCGGGAAGTATTACAATCTTTTTCTTAGGTTCTCTCTTCTTTTTAGTAATATTTTGAGAGATTGGTAAGACATCTTTAGGAGATTTTTGAGTGAATGCATCTATAAAAACGGAATCTTTAGGAGGAAGTTCGGGAAGTATTACAATCTTTTTCTTAGGTTCTCTCTTCTTTTTAGTAATATTTTGAGAGATTGGTAAAACATCTTGGGAGAAGGCATCTATAAAAAGAGAATCTTTAGGCGATTTCGATTTAGAAATAACCGCCCTTCCATCAATCCGTTCTTCTGGCTCTTTATATTCCAATTTTAAAAAATCAAATATATCGCGCTCTGTACTAAATAGATGTTCAACGAATTCTCCCTTTTTGTTATCAACCATTTTTGAGAGACCATGTTCATTTAGGGAAAATCCACGTTTCAGTGCATGACCGCGCATCACCGTATTGAATGCTTTGCTACCGGTAAAATACAATACTGCAAACGGGTATTCACTTGGTTTAGCATATAAAAAATCGACCCGTCGATGAAATTTACTGCTAGGAATTTTCGCAATTACCAATGATTTGTTTTTACCTCTCGACAATATATTCGTAATGACCCGTTCTTCTAATAAATAATTAATGAATTTTTCAAATACAGCAGGGTCTTCCGCGGTAATAATAACATCTATATCACCTGACTCCGGTTTTCCTCTTCTATAACTACCAACTATTTCATATTTAGAATATTCATCTCCCACCGTTTTCATGGTATTTTCAAATACGTCATTATATGTATCAATTTCTTTTCTAGGAATACGCTCTTCAATATCCTCGTAGTATTTGAGGCCAATCTTCTGCACGACATTTAATACGGAATCTTGTCTTCTTCTCAAATCCTCTATAGTTGTAATACCTTCTTTATTCACTAGCTCTCTCGCCTTGACTGGACCAATACCATAAACATTGCTCAAAATATGTTCGGGATTGTTCTTCTCTCGTTCTAATACTTCTATTTTACCAGTATCCACATATTCTTTGAACTTTTCCATGATGGTAGGTCCTATTCCCGGATGTCCTCTTAGTTGACGAACATCCGTAATATCATCGGTATATGCCATAATACTCTCTTGTGCACGTTTATATACACGTGAACGGATGTTATCACCTTTTTTGGCCATTAATACGGATAATTCTTCCATTAAATCTGCTAATGTTTCGTTTAATCGGGGGCCCATTTTTACGAGAGAAGGTGATTTCGGTAAATCCTCCTTTTTCTTTTTCGTGACACGTTTTGCCTTTTTACTAGGACTATCATTTTTTTTCTCTTTTTTTTCCTTTTTCTCCTTTTCTTGTAACAACTTTTTTTGTTCTAAAATAATTGAATCTATTTGTGACATATTCCTATATATATCATAAATATTAAAATTCAGGCGCATCAGTAAATACTTGAGTCGTAGAACTATTTAATGCAGTCGTCTCCGTAACCACATTGAAAAATTCACTAATCGCACCTTGATTATAAAAAAACATGATAGATGCTACGATTGCGCTAGAAAATACAATAATTGCGTCGCGCACAAAGAATTTCAACGGTTTCCATTGTTTGTCTAAATATTTTGCTTCCAAAAATTTGACAACACAAAAAAGAAAAGTCACTAAAAAAGATACGATAAACACTTGTTCCATAGAGGTATATTACATTATGAAAAATTATTATTGAATATATGACGCATTAAGGCAATTCTTCAAAATCTAATAAAGGAATGTCAAATCCATTGGAAGATGGTTTTATTTCGTCTAATACCTCGAACCCACTTAAATCTATGGCTTCACTCGTATGAATTTTAATACGGTCATCATCATCGTCATCGCTACTTTCTTCGTCTAATTTACGTTGGATGGCTCTCGACGTGCTAATCTCTTCTAAACGTTCGATTGTTTTTGGTGCACTTACGCTATCGACCTTGTTATCTTCGTTTAATACAGCGTCATAATCATTAAATGTTAAACGGGTAATGACCGGTTCGTTGTCAATATTTTGTATAGATGGAACAATGGGTGGTGCGGAATCGCTCGCGCTCGAACTAGTATCCACTGCAATATTCTCCGGTACCGATTCAGTCGATGCTGGTTCAACAATAGGGTCTTCCAATTTTTCAATAATGACTTCTTCTTCTTGTTCAACGCTCTCCTCCATATAAGCCCGAATAATGGCTTCGGTAGGTATGCTCTCTCGAATGGCGGTCAATATGCATTCTTGAATCACTTGCTCCAATTCACGATTGTTTTTCTGGGTTTGCAATGGAGTTATATTCTTTTCAAATAAATAAACATTCGTATATACTTTACGAGCAACGTGGATATATACTTTATGAATAAAGTGGTCTAAATTTGGAATGGAAATGTCTATTTTCTTTTGTTTATTTCCAACCCTTATACAAGTTAATACTTTCAATTGGATAATATGAACACAAGTAATTAAATCCTCTAAATAGTTGCAACCACTTCTCTCAATAATTCTTTTACGCTCTTCCTCTACAATCACCGAATTCCATTTAGGAATACGAGAGAGTAGATTTTGAAATGTCATTAAATATTTATCGGGTTCATTGTTGTCTAAGCACATTTTCCACGATTCGTTAAATATGGAACGAATGCCTTCGACGACTAATGGTGAAAAAATACTCACTAAACGACTGCACCATTCATTTCTGGATTCATGTAAATTCGATATGACAAAATCGTCCATTTTCTAAATTACTATACTATTTTTTAAATCATATTTGAACGAAAAAACATTATATCTAATAAATGAAATAGCAACATTTTTTCACAACGGAATTCGCTTTTTCGTGTTTGATAATGCATGAGAATAGACGCTTTTTCTAAATCGGTCCATTTCGCCAAATCAGTGGTATTTAACCAATTGACTAAATCTAAACACGAAAATCCGCGTTCATACATTTCGGTCGATAATTCCAATAAATCAACATGTCCAACCTCTACCATATCATTTAATTCCGCCATTTTGGTATTTATCCACGCACATTTCTCTTGTTCGTATTCTTCCAAATGGAATTTTTTGTTTAAACTATATTGGTGTAAATTAATCGTATTGCCCTCTCCGTCGATATATTCCGGCACACATATTTCACAGAAACGGGACAATATGGGGTTTAGCAATCGCCGTTTATTTTCAACTACAATAAAAAACCGGGTATTATAACTGAATAATTCGATGCATCGGCGAAGAGCCGATTGAGCATCAATGGTCAAAAAATCCGCGTTAAAAAGGACAATCGATTTGAAGGGAACCCCGGCACTAGATTGGATGTTCGATTTGGCGAAAAATTTGAGCTCTTCTCTTATAAATTTGATGCCTTTGCCGTGAGCGCAGTTTACAAACATGACATTGGATTTGATTTTTTGTTTGTCTCCATTGTATATTTTATGAAGGAAATTGTGAATAATTGTTTTTTTACCGGTACCGGAAGAGCCGTGAATAATAATATGGGGTATTTTATTGGTTTTATGAAAAAAATCGAGTTTGTCTTGAATATTTTTATGGATAGGTAAATAATCGGTAGTATTTATATTCATGGTTGAGAGATATGAATATACATAAGGGAGTCTTTCTATGTTTTTTTAGAAGGATTTAATGATTCTGTCTTTGTATCTTGATATATTTTTTTTTTAACCCATAAATTATAATAATGTTCATTTTTTTGAAAATTTTTTTGTTCAATTCTATATTCAGGATAATGCGATAATATTTTTTTGTTACGGTTTAATATATAATTTCCATTCAAGCTATTAAATAAATTTATTTTATTCTGTATATTCGAATAATCTCCTCTAAAACATTTTTCACCTAAAAGTCCGGGTCCTGTAACATATAAAGGATTGTAATCATAATTTTTTTGTTTGACATTTTCAACGATGGAATTTATACATTCTAGTAATATTGGGTTATTTGGTTTACATACCATTAATGCATTATATAACCCAATTTCTTTATTTTTCCAAATATTTGAATCAATTTTTTTATATATATTTTTATAAAAATTTTTATCATTGAATAGATTAAGGTCATCTTGTATATTTATATTATGTTTAGCATATGGACGGTCTAATACAAGATATTCTTTATCTGTCAATTCTATTAGTTTAAAATTATCTTCACATTTAAATTTTATATCTAAATAGATACCGCCTTTTTTATACAATATGCAATATCTCCACAAATCGGCTTTATATGCGCCCGGAATTAAAGAATCAAATGCGTCTAATACATCTTTTTCAAAATTTTTTCTAATAAATTCTCTACAATGATTGTCATCATATAAATGATATTTAAATTCTGGATTTTTATTTTTTAGGTTATTTACATTTTCGCTCATTTTAGGGGGTAATTTTGTTGTATGCCATGTTTGATATATATCTAACGGTATAATTGCATTTTCTTTCATTTTTTGATAATTATATTCATTCGTTTTTGATATTTCATTGTTTTCCAATCCTTCATATAGTTCGACATCTATCCATCGCATCAAATAAACCATATATATGATGCCGAATGCTATGCCATATTTGATATCTATCAACGCATACCATAATACTAAGAATAATCCAATACTTTTTTCAAATATGTTGCTACCCTGCCATTGAAATTGTCGATTCAAAATGAATAATATGAAAAATATGATGAAGGGATAAATGATATCTAGATAAGGGGGTGTCATCTAACATATATCTATATTTAATTTATTACTAAAAAACTAAATATATTGCAACATGCTAGACATTACACTTTTTTAATTATTTTCAATTGTTTGGTGAAAACATATCGTTCCACATACATGGTCCGTCGCCGAATATTACATTGCAAACATGCCACCTCTAAATTATCTTTGTTATGTCCATAATCATTGTCTATTCGGTCGAGGGTCCATTGCCCCGGTTCGCGAACATATTCGTATAATACTTGGACCTTGTTTTTACAATAAAAACATTCTAAATTACATTTGATTAATAATTCGACAATTCTCTCTAAATCTACAAATTTATCCGGTTCAAATAGACCCTTTTGTATATCCTGCGCCTTATACCCCGACATTTTTTGACTCAACTGTTGTAAAATACGTTTGTGTATGTTTTCGCTGATTATCTTCTGCTCAATTTCTAGCAATACATTGTATATATTTTCATAGGTTAGTTCTTCCTCCCCAAAATTCCAGGTTTTTGATTCGGTAATTACCCGTTTCGATTTTTCGGTCTTTTTCGTTATTTTAATTTCCAAATCATCTCTGTCATTTGCACTTTTATCTGGTTCAGTAACCGGTAATATAATCTTTTTTGTTGTCGAATCAGTTAAATCCATCAAATCCATACTAATATACTAATGTCATATATTTACATATGTATTCAATAATGTATTTTATCTCTTTTATTTGACCATTTTTGGAAACTCTCGTTCGCAATCTCCCGGCATAATTGAACCATCGGGATTTTTCTCTCATTGATATCTTTTTTTACTTCTTCGTAAATAAAACTATCATCGAATCCAATGTCTTTTGCATCATCGCGACTATTTCCATAGTATATTTTGTCAACGCGGGACCAATACGAGGCCGATAAACACATGGGACACGGTTCACAACTTGTATATAGTATACATCCGGCAAGAGTAAAACTATTCAAATTTTTACATGCATTTCGAATGGCCACTATTTCTGCATGTAATGTCGGGTCTTTTTCTATAGTTACCATATTATTGCCTGTTCCAATAATTTCATTTGATGAATTCACAATCATTGCCGCAAATGGTCCGAACCCGGCATCTATACCACAAGAGGCCATTTCGCAAGTTGATTTCATCATTTGCTCATGTTCAGCTATATCTAGTATATCGCTCATTGATATATGTATACGAACATATTTATATATTTATGAAAAAGATAATAAACATTATTTTATAATATAACATAAAGAGAAACCATAATAAATATGTTTAAAACAAATGAACCAACATCGATTTCGACCGCGACGCCAACACCCGCACCAGATAATACATTAGCGAATGCCAAATATAAATCTATTATTCCTCAATCATCCTCCTTTGACGATTTGACCTATCATGCGATTGACGAATTGTTAGAAAAAGAGAAACAAAAAAACAAGGCCGACCCATGGAACAAATTAGACAAAACGGTTAAAATACAAAAATTGCACATATTTGCCGAAAAATATGGTAAGGAACACGGATTACCGGTCAAAGAAATTAAATCGTTGAAACAATTTTTCATCAGTTGTTTAGAAAAAGCAAAATTGCAAAAAACAAAGGACGTGGTATATGATAAAGAAAAACGCGAATTAATCAGTATTCCGGCCTTACATTTCAATACGGAAAATCATAGTTTTACCTTAAAAAACATGGATGCAAAACGCGTCTCCACGTTGAAATCGTTAACGCCGAAACGAATTAGTGAAAAAAATGTAGAAGATAAGAAGGAAGAATGAAATCCCATATAAAATTGAAAATTAAATCATATAAATGTATGTAGTTATATACATCTATATAATAAACATGGTATCTTTTGTAGAGCCTGATAGCGACGAATATTACGAATTGCAATGCACCGTATCCGAATTGATTGACGAATATATTTCAAATGAAATCTTACATATGTCTTCACCCGATTTCTATAACGAAATGTTACATCAAATCGTAGAAGTATTGTATGAACAATGGACAGACGCGGGTATTTGTGAAAAAACGGAAGAAATGTATGAAGAAATTGAAGATTTCGTAGATGAAGTCACTGGCGATTTCTTTGAAAATTATGATATTCCACCCCGTCAATATCCAACCTCATCCGTAAATGAAGTGCCAAATATCGAAAACATAGAAAAAAAAATGATTGACTTGAAAAACGCGTATCAACCTGCCCAAAAATCACAAGAATGGTATGAATATCGACATAGTATGATTACGGCGAGTAATATATGGAAGGTATTTGGTAGTGAATCGCAATATAATAGTATTATTTATGAAAAATGTGTGCCATTCGAGTCCGGTGGTATTAGTACCAGTGCAACATCTTTTGTCAATACCGATTCCTCCTTACATTGGGGTGTCAAATACGAACCCGTGAGTATTATGCTATATGAACAAATGTATGGAACCGCAGTCGATTCCTTTGGTTGTATTCAACATCCTAAATATAAATGTATTGGCGCATCTCCCGACGGAATTGTAAATGATACCACCAGTCAACGATATGGTCGTATGCTCGAAATCAAAAATATAGTGAATCGCGAAATTACTGGTATTCCAAAAGAGGAATATTGGATTCAAATGCAGGTTCAATTAGAAACATGTGATTTGGACGAATGCGATTTCTTAGAAACACGATTTAAAGAATATGAAAACGAATCTATGTTTTATTCTGACATTCGCTCCAGCAATATATTGGTCGAAAAAATAGATACGGCCACGGATGCCGAAGTAAGTTCACCTTTAGAAAATATTATTATAGAGACCCGGGACCAAATGGTGCCAAACAATACTATCGTCGATGCCCTTGAACAGGCACAGGACCAGGCACAGGAACAGGCACAGGCCCATGACCATGAAACAGAAGATAAAGAAGTTGTTCGCGGTATCATATTACATTTCATCAAAAATAATTTCATAGATAGTGCGCCATATTATCTTTATATGCCTCTAGATATAGCCATTGAAAAAAACGAAATTAATGAATGGATAAAAACGAAAAAGAATGAATTGAAATCCACCTATGCACTCTATAAAGTCATCTATTGGTATTTAGATGAATATTCATGTATATTAGTGAAACGTAATCGCAAATGGTTTTCAGCAGCTGTTCCAAAAATAGAAGAGGCATGGGCCACTATAGAAAAAGAACGAATTTCGGGATATGAACATAGGGCCAGCAAAAAAAGAACCCGGTCTGAAAATATTGCAGAAAATGGGCAAGGGCAAGGGCAAGGAACGGGCCAAGGAACGGGGCAAGGAATGGGGCAAGGGTCCCGGTCCGGTTCCTTCGACGAATCAAAAACAATAAAAAATATACCGTTTAGCGGAGGAATATGTTTAATCAAGTTAGACCATGACATTGAAAATGCAGTGCAAACAAATGAACCCAATAATATATAATGACTACGTAAAATGATATAAACAATAATCTGGTATATATGTATATATTTTTTATGGAAAAATCAAAGACATTTTCGAATGATTTTGACGATGAAATGTTAGTCAAGAAACGCAATGGTGAACTGGAGACAGTGGCATTTGACAAAATTTTACGTCGAATTCGAACGATTGGAACAGAAGTCGGTATAAAAATCAACTATACAACTTTAGCCATGAAAGTCATTGACCAATTATATAATGGAATATCTACTACAAAAATAGACGAATTGAGTGCACAACAGTGTGCATCTTTGGCATCTACCCACCCCGATTATAATGTATTGGCCGGGCGCATCACAATTTCAAATCACCATAAAAATACTTCCAGCTCATTTGTCGATGTAATGACCTCATTATATGACTACAAAGATACTCACGGAAAATCCTCACCCTTAGTATCCGATTTATTGTATGAAGTCGTTCAAAAATACAAGGACGAATGGGACAATATATTGGATTATCAGTGCGATTATTTAATCGATTATTTTGGCTTTAAAACACTTGAACGCGCGTATTTGATGCAAATTAACAAAGTAACCGTCGAGCGTCCACAACATATGTGGTTACGCGTGTCTATCGGAATACATGGCGACAATTTAGAACAAATTCGCAAGACATATGAATATATGTCCCAAAAATACTTCACCCATGCTACGCCCACCCTATTTAATGCCGGAACGCCACATCCGCAATTAAGTTCCTGTTTTTTATTGGCAATGGAGAAGGATAGTATTGAAGGTATATACAATACACTCAAAGATTGTGCATTGATTTCTAAATGGGCCGGTGGCATCGGTCTACATATCCATAATATTCGTGCATCGGGTAGTCATATTCGCGGAACAAACGGTTCATCGAATGGTATTGTCCCCATGTTGAAGGTATTTAACAATACGGCAAAATATGTCGACCAATGTTTAGACCCAGATACGATTGTATATACAAAACGTGGTCCAATTAAAATCAAAAATATTGTAATTGGGGACAAAGTAGTTGCAGATGATGGAAACTATTATCCTATTGGAAAAGTATTAGATAATGAATATTTGGGCGATTTATACACGTTGGACGTTAAACATACATTGTATCCATTGAAATTGACAGATATGCATCCTTTATGGACAATCAAAAATGATAAATGTTATCAACGAAATTTTGATGATGTTATCAATCAATTAGACCGAAATCTGTTGGTTCCTCAATTTATTGAAGTTAAAAATATTTCTAAAAACGATTTTATTGGATTTCCTATACCAAAATATGAAAAGGATATTCCGCAATATACAGAAGACGATTGTAGATTTTATGGAATTTTATTAGGTGATGGAAATATTTCTATAAGTAAAAACATTGCATATGTTGCATTGAACAAAGAAACAAAACAAGATACAATTGAATTTGTTGAAAACTATTTACAAAAAATTAACGCGCACATAACATATACATACCAAAATGATAAATATGTAAGACTTACATGGAGTCGTAATAATATGTTTAAATTTACATACGAAATGTTGTATGATAATAACAAAGAAAAATTTGTTATGCCAAGTATGTTACATTTATCTAAACCTAAAATTTTACAAATTATAAAAGGAATATTAGAAACAGACGGTAAAGTAAAAGACTATCAAATAGTTCTTGAACTGACATCAAATAATATAGTAGAAAGTGTTAGATATATGCTTTTGAGACTTGGTATATTATGTTCAGGAACTATGCGAGATAGAAGAAATGAAAATTATATAACTAAATATAACTGTTTTATACAAAATAAAAAAATAAGTTATATTTTAATTGTTCCTAAAAAACCTATCATTTGCGATTTATTCAAACATAAAAATATTTCTCCAAGCGAATCTTTCACATTTTTTGAATACGAAGATTATTTATTCAGTATTGTTGATGGTAATACTTTTGTAAAAGATTATTCAGGAAGAGTAATTGATATTGAAGTAGATAATGATGACCACCATAATTTTTTAACACATAATGGTCTTGTAAAAAATGGCGGCGGAAAACGTAATGGTAGTTTCGCGATTTATTTGGAGCCATGGCATGCGGATATAGAACTGTTTTTACAGATGCGTAAAAATCATGGTGACGAAGAATTGAAGGCCCGCGATTTATTTTATGCATTATGGGTGCCAGATTTATTTATGGAACGGATAAAGACCGATGGCAAATGGACGTTAATGTGTCCGGATGAATGTCCCGGTCTGGCCGATGTATACGGGGATGATTTTGCAAACTTGTATATGAAATATGAGGCGAATGGAAAAGGTAAGAAAACGGTGAAGGCGCGTGATTTATGGTTTCAAATATTAGATGCGCAGATGGAAACAGGCACTCCTTATTTATTGTATAAAGACGCGTCGAATAAAAAATCAAATCAAAAAAATGTTGGCACCATAAAGAGCAGTAATTTATGTGTAGCCCCGGAAACACAAATACTAACAGAGAATGGTTATTTTGAAATTCAATCATTACATAATCAAACAGTAAATATTTGGAATGGTGAAGAATTTAGTGAAGTAACGATTCATAAGACCGGTGAAAATCAAGAATTAATTGATGTATATACAAATGATGGATGTAAATTAACGTGCACGAAATATCATAAATTTTTTATACAAAAATCACATTCGATTGAAGTTGTAGAATCGCGTGACCTTTCTATTGGAGATATCATTATTGAATGGAAGAATATAGATAACACGATTCACCCATCCGTAAAAATAGAAAAAATTGTCGATGAAGGTAGAATTGACGATACCTATTGTTTCAATGAACCAAAGAAACATGCGGGTATTTTCAATGGAATAATCACATCTCAATGCACGGAAATATTGGAGTATTCTGACGAGAATGAAACGGCAGTATGTAATTTGGCCAGTATTGGTCTGCCAACTTTTGTAGATAGAACGACGACCCCGCCCACATTCAATTACGAAAAATTGCACGAAATATCGCGAATTGTGACCTATAATTTGAACCGAATCATTGATGTGAACTATTATCCAACCCCCAAAACCGAGAGAAGTAATAAACGCCATAGACCAATCGGTATCGGCGTCCAAGGTTTAGCCGACGTTTTTATGATGATGAATCTACCCTTTTCGAGCGATGAAGCCAAAATGATGAACAAGATGATTTTCGAAACGATTTATCATGGCGCATTGACGGAGTCGTGTAATATTGCCAAAATCGATGGAAAATATGAAACGTTTGATGGTTCACCCGCTAGCCACGGTGAATTGCAATTTGATTTATGGAATGTAGAACCATGCACGAACCGGTATGATTGGACAAATCTTAAAAATGAAATCAAAGAACACGGTCTACGTAATTCATTATTATTGGCACCTATGCCTACCGCGTCCACTTCCCAAATATTGGGATTTAATGAATGCATTGAACCAATTACCAGTAATATATATAGTCGCCGAACGATTGCGGGCGAATTCATATTAGCGAACAAATATTTGATGAACGATTTGATTGCCCTCGATTTGTGGAATGAAAAAATCAAGAATAATATTATTGCAAATCATGGTAGTATTCAACATTTGGAAATGATACCGCAAGAAATCAAGGAAAAATACAAGACCGTTTGGGAAATACCCATGCGTAATTTGATAGATATGGCCGCGGACCGGGGTGCATATATATGCCAAAGTCAAAGTTTGAATTTATGGTTGGAAGACCCAAATTATTCGAATTTGACGTCGATGCATTTTTATTCATGGTCGAAAGGATTGAAAACGGGTATTTACTATTTGAGACGCCGGGGACGTCATCAGGCCCAACAGTTTACCATTGAACCCGAAAAGAAAGAAAGTGGGGGCGGCGAAATAGAAGAAGACGAAATCTGTGAGATGTGTTCGGCTTAAGTGAATTTTCATTTGTATAATTGATAAATATACACAAATGAAAAGATACATACAAAATGGAAAAGAATTATTATTTATTCACTAATTTTCAAATCTTCTAACTTTTTGGTTAACTGATTGATTTTATCACTGTCACTTTTATCATTGATTTCATTACTGTCACTTTTATCTTTAATTACTAATTGGCCTTCAGTTTGATTACCGATGACTAAAGTGTCCCTACTTGCATTATTGGTGACTAATTTTTTATTACTGTCACTTTCAGCATTTTCAAGCGCTTTCAGTCCATTTTTATTATATAATAAATACTGAATCGCGTAACAAGTTATTTGTATTGAAAGGGTAACTAATGAGCGTAGGATATTGATTAAGCGTATATTTGCAACATTTATTTTTTCTTCAAATAATTCGAATTCTTTCATAGAATCGACTACATTGTCATTTACCACATTGTATTGGTCTCTCATAAATCGGGTATATAGATTTATTTTATTACGTATTTCATGAATAATATCTAAAAATGGGGTGTGACTTGGATTGTCCCATACTAATTCTTTTAATGCTCCCAGAACCAATGAAATATAACCCAAATATGTAGTATCTTTTATTTGGATTTTGGTCATCTCTTTAAACATCGCAATTTTTTTTTCTTTATCCTTTTTGTATAACATAAAATCTTCATTCGATAAAAGTAATTGTGCTAATTCATCTTTTTCATGACCTTCGACCAAATCTTCTAAATATCGAAATGCTTCAACATATGTAGAATTCGCTGCTTTTTTTTTAAATTTTTCGTCAATTGTAGCAAGACCATTTGCTAAATGTAATTGTTGTTTTTGATTCAATAATGCAAGTGTAGTATTTTCGTTGGTCACAAAATTTATCAATGAGTATTGCGGTGGGACATTGTTTATTGCGTTCATCGTGGTGCCCATATTCACCATTTCAATCTGAGGCATTGTATATAAAGGGTATGTATTGTTCGTATTTACATCAGTCGCATTTAGTGATGTCGAATAATTGAAATTTTTCGGCTGCATTGTGGTAACTAGTCCATTGATAGGGTGAATTAGTTCTTCATCGAAAGGATGAACAAGACCTTCGCTTGCTTGTTTAAATGCTTGGTCAACTAATAAAGGTAAATTTGGGTCATTGGCGCATGCAATCATATCAGTTACTTTTTTCAAGAAATCACCATACTCACCAAATGCATTTAAATACCTTTTTCCAAATATTTTTTCAACATTCGTCAATGGTGGATTTGTCTTTATCATTTTCAGACATTTATTAAATACTCCTGCATCTTGAGACATTCCATTAAATAATTGAACAGTTTGCACTATCTTGCCATTATTTATATCATATGTTAAATTTTCAGTAGCAGAATAAAAATGCGACATTTCCATGAAAAGATATATTATATTTGCCACCATGATTAACCTTTGTATTATTTTCCAATAATCTGCCCCACCATTTTGTTCAAGTTGCGGGCCGATATAGCCGGACAATAAAGTATCCAGAATATTTCGTATCATATTACCATCGACCTCTTTATCACCCAACATACTAATCATTAATCCAATGAGTGTGTCATTTTGATATGCCATTGCGCAAATGATTGATGTATAATATAGGTCTATTGGATGAATATTCTTTGCATATTTTCCAGTGGATTTTTTAGTATTTTCAAAAAATATACGAGGATTTGTCGTAATAGAAGATACTAGTTTAAAATTGTCTGATTTAAACCCGGCAAAAATAAAAAAAAGCATTTCTTTTGGAAAATCTTTTAAAATGCTTTTTTTATGGTTTATAAATATTTTCATGAGATTTCGAATATGCGAACCTTTAAACATATCACTACTTTCTTTAATCATACGATTAAAACGTTTTTGTTTCATATGAGTCACTTTTCTACTCGTATTCTTTTTTGTAGGTGCAGAATGCGCCTTTTTTAATCGCTTACTTATTTTTTTAGTATTTTTTACCGGTGCAGAATACGCCTTTTTTGTTTTTTTACTATATAAATTACTTTTTTTAGGAGTTATACTTATAACACTATATCCCATTTAATTTGAATTATAGAATATCTGTAGATTTTTTTTGAGGTTTGTCTAAATACTTTTCCACCCAAAAACGGAATTTTGATTCGTGGACGTCGACGCCATGACGAATTTTTAAGTAACAGCGCAAGCATACTAAACAATCCATCATGGAATTATGTAGGTTTGTGGGAACCGACCTAAATAAATGTTCATAGGTTTCAGTTAATTTAGGAAATTTCTTATATTTATATGGTTTATTCGATTTGTCAACGGCCGATACCATGATTCCGCAACGGTCGATACTACTCATCATCGTGCAAAATCGTTCGGGCGATTTGATATCAATTCTATTTTGAAACATTTCGCCTAAATTAGGATGTTTTTCCAATAGTTCGCCGCGATTACGTTCCAATTCAAACAATATCATCTTACTGTCAAAATCTATATTGTGACCAATGATACAGTCACATTTCGAATATGCTTCGTAAAAATCGACCAATGCTTTAGTCATCGGTATACCGGTATTGCTCATTTCACGGGTAATACCGGTCAACTCAGTAATTTTAGCAGATATTTCTATGTTTTGTGGAATATTTATGTAGGCATCATATACGCTTTCGATAACATGGTCATACATGTTATACATAATATAACTCAACTGAATCACGTATGGACACGTATCTAGGGGAGCCGATTTTTTTGGTATTAAGCCCGTTGTTTCTACATCGAAAATGAGGGCGCGGCGATAATAAGTAATATCTGTCATTTATTGATTTGTTGATTTGTTGATTTCTTTTATTATATTTTTTGCAAAAAATATTTCAATTTTCTAGATATATTGTATATTTGATATTTCGAGTTCCTATGAAATTGAATATGACTTATTATGGAAATGACATAAAAATCAACAATTATGACAAAATCATCGAAAATTTATTTATCGGGAACAAAGAATCCGTGAAAGAATTTCATCGGTTCGATTTACTCGTCAATTGCACGAGAGAAATCAACTATTCGATGCCTTGTATCAAAATACCGGTCGACGATTATCCTAGCGAATACCTGAAAATGCTGACCTTTATCTACGATACCGGCGTATTGGAAAAAATGCATTCGCTCATTACTCAAAACAAACCCGTGCTAGTCCATTGTTATGCCGGAATGCAGAGGTCGTGCGCGGTCGTTGCGTGTTATTTAGTAAAATATCATGGTATGACCCCGGAAAATGCCATATTATTAATTAGACAGCGTAGGCCCGTGGCATTTTATTATCAAGTGAATTTTTTGCGAACAATCATGGCCGTCTATGATTCGACCTTGGAAAAAGACCCGCCAAAACTATAAAATAAATCTTCTGTAAAATATATAAAAAATACACTTTAGAAATAGTATCTATGGCCGAACCAACGGTAACCTACGTAACATCATATATAAACATATATGAACGCGTATATGGAAACCGTGATATCGAATGGAGAACGCGACATTTTCGCAATTTGATGTTGGCCAATATAAATATATATGCTTTTATTAGTCCAGAATATGAAGAAATTCTGCTAGAAATGACCAAAGGTTACCCTAATGTCATATTAAAAACGATTGATTTCAAATCCATGGAAATATACAAGGATGCGATGGAACTTCCTCAGGGCACCTGGGAATTACCACGTAATCGTAATGTGGAAAAAGACACGGCCGAATATATTTTACTCATGCATGCAAAGACCGAATTTATTCATAGGGTCATTGAAGAAAATCCTTGGAACACCGGACATTTCGCTTGGATAGATTTCAATATTGCGTATATATTCAAGGAAATGGAGAAAACGAAAGAATATTTGTATGTGCAATCGAAACGCCACTTTTTAGAAAAATGCATCATTATACCCGGTTGCTGGGGTAAATTACCCGCTGACGATGTGGCGCGTGCATATGATGATATCCATTGGCGTTTTTGCGGGGGATTTATATTGGGTGATAAAGAATCTCTCGTGCATTTTTACAGGATGTACAGACAACTGTTCCACCAATTCTTGAAAGAAAGTCGGCGTCTCGTATGGGAAGTTAATTTTTGGGCATGGTTAGAAGCAAAACATGATTGGGCGCCGCTGTGGTTTTTAGCCGACCATAACGATAGTATGGTCCAGTTTACGGCGGATTATTATAGCAGGTCATTGTTAGATACCGGTAAAGCCACATTTCATGAATATGAATATCCCAAGATAGATACGTATTATCCTACCTCTGCATCCTATCTATTTCACGATGGCAAAGATTGGTTAAATACACGTTACGTGAATTATTGGTTATATCCTAATGGATGCTATTTGTTTCATAACAGTGAACGCATTATTGAAAACAAAAATATATTGTCGGAATTGGACCCGGAAACCATGATTCCGCTAAGTTATTATGAAATGAATGAAAAAATCGAGTTAGAAAAGCATCCTAAAGCATATTCACATGGTATAGAGGATGTTCGATTATATAGTATCAATGGAAAGGTGAAATTCGTAGCTAGCACTCTGGGATATTCCCCATCCGGTCGCATTCGCATTATGAATGGTGATTATGATTTATACACACATGAATGTAAGAATGGCGTCGTCATTGAACCACCCTATGATACATATTGTGAGAAAAACTGGGTGCCCATTTCGCGAAAGAATACGGACAAGGACACGGACACTGGTTTAGAAGAAGAATTATTTATTTATAAATGGATGCCGATAGAAATAGGCCGTATTAACCGTGAAACAAATACTTTAGAAATAATTGAACGGTATGAGATTCGCACCCCTCTATTTCATAGGGTGCGTGGTTCTGCGCCATTTATCGAGACGGCGGATGGAATGTTGGGAGTAGTCCACTTGAGTGAAGAATATGCCCCGCGCCATTATTATCATATGATGGTTTTATTGGAAAAGGATAGTTATCGGCCATTGAAATATTCGAGGACATTTACTTTTAGAACTTTAGGCGTAGAATTTTGTATAGGCATGCGAATTTTAGGAAATAAATATATTTTTTGGATATCACGTCATGATAGAGACGCCATGATGGTGCAAGTGGATATGGCAGAAATACCGTTGATATTTGATTTTAAGATGAATTAACTAAAAATTATATAAAATTCTTATTATATAGTATTTTATATAATGTCGGAATGGAATAAATATACTCATATGTTGTTTGCGGTAGATAATGCCGAAAAAATTCTTGGCACATTTTTTTCAAAAGGCGAATTTATTTTTACTAATAATGAGAAAAGTATAACCGGTACTGATATCATGTGGCTACCTATAAAAAATGAAAATGAATATAATTTCGACAATGATGAATTAAAACCCTCAAATATAAAATATTTATTCTATAGAAATACGAGTAACTCTTTTAAAACAATATATCAAGTAACTAAATATGAAAAATATGATAATAATATCATCAACCTTCATTATACACGATATGAAATACCTAATAAACCATATGAAATACCTACGGAAATTGATAATATAGAATATATATCTAATTTCAAGACGAATAATTTGATAACCAAAATTAAAGAAGCACATAAAAATGTTATAAATGGATTAGAACAATTAGAACAATTAAAACAAAAAGGCGGTGGTTCTATTCGTTTTGGCTTGAATGATAATAAAGAATTTGACACAAGTCAATTTAACATAATGGAAAATTTAGTGAATGATTTTGAAAAATTTGTAGATGCATTTATTACATATCCTACTGTATTGAAATTGAATTCATTGTCAGTAGTCCAAGTTAACAACTTATTTTCTATTGATATTGTTATTGATAGCGCACAAATTATAGATAAAGGTGGTAACACAATCAAAAAAATTATATTTGAATTTTTATTTTATTCATTCAAAACACATTATAAACATAATAATCAAAAAATGATAACCGATGTATTAAAGCATTTCCATGATAAAATAAATATAGAACAAACAAACAAATCCACGGAAATTGCAAAAAATATTGGTATTTATGAAGAGCTAGACAAAAGCGGGAATGATTTACAAATAAATACAATAATCCATATAAAATATTTAGCAACGATGTTCACTGAAATGGTAATAAGTTTGAAAAACGATATAAGTTCAGTTAGTAAATCGAATATTAATATTATCAATGATGTATTTTATATTATAGTTGATAACATAACAAATATAAGTAACATTTTTCAAAAAAAGATTTCTATAAACGCAACTAACGGAAACACAAAAAATTTATTATATATAATAAAAGGTTTGGAAATAAACAATAAAAATTTTATTACATATCTTGAAACCTGTATAAAAGACAATGTATCGGACAAAATATTAACATATGTAAAAATTAATAATTTAGATCACAATTTTGAGAAAAAAAATATTGCACTATCTAAATGGAATGAACGTTTCGATGTTTTATTGAACAGTATAACTGATATAAATCCTATTTATAACACCATGATAGTGAAGTATAACGATATTAATAAGCCATATTATGATGGTGATGGTGAGTTAATCGAGGATACCAATAATACAGAATATACTAAACAATATACTAAACAATATTTGTTTGGAAAATTTTCAAAAATATTTCCACCGAATATGAAGAATCCAGATATTGCGAACCAAATGACACAAATTGTTGAAAAAGTTAAGGACGGAAAACCGGTTTTCATTATGGGTTATGGCGCAAGTGGTTCAGGTAAAACGTCATCTCTTATATATCTTGATAATAAAGGTAGAAAAGAAGATGGTATTATTATTGATATTTGTAAAGAAATATGTAAAGATTCTTTTAATAAACTTGAATTGACAACCGAAGAAATATTTACGAATGATGAACCATCCAATAAATCATTTGAATTATGCGAGACTTCAAATATAACAAATATAACAAATATAACAAAATGCATATCGAATGTGTATACGTTTAATTATGATGAAAATAATGAAGATAGTTTTGTTTTAGAAAAGACCGAAAACACCGAAAAGATCAAACATCCATATCGTAATCCAGGTGATATACCAAAAACATTTGGCGAAATACTCAAATATTTAATTGATAGCGATAGATTAGTAAAGGCTACTACAAATAACCCACAAAGTTCTCGTAGTCATTCATTTGCTTTTATTCAATTTATTTGTGAATCTAAACCCAAAAATGGTTATCTAATTGTTGGCGATTTTGCGGGAGTAGAAAATACATTTAATTGTGATAATATAGTAACAATACGAGATTTTTTGAATATTAAGAATAAGGATACTGATGAAACATATTATGGAGGTAATCATTCTTATACAGATAATGTTGATCGTATTATTACAGACTACATATATTTGGACGAAAGAGTATACGGCCTTGACTTAATTAAAATTAATGAAAAATTAGATAAGATAAATGAATCATTGTTATTAACCGTTGATAATAGAATTTTTAAAATGGATGTGAATAAGTTTAATATTGTATCAAGTAAAATACGTAGAGCGAAACTTAACGTTAAAGAAAAATTCTTAACTGATTATGAAAAAGAAATACGGATTTTTTGTGACAAATATATTGAATATGCAAATAACGTAGATGGATATAACATTATAACAAAAACATCTCTAATTAATAACGCTAATTCTTATAAAGAAACTGTATCAGAAGTGTATTCAAGTATAGAAGAAAAACAAGAAAGAATAGCAAAACAAGAAAAAGAAAGGCAAGAAAGAATAGCAAAACAAGAAAAAGAAAGGCAAGAAAGAATAGCAAAACAAGAAAAAAAAATAATTGCCAAACTTTTACAAGATGAAGAAACCAGAAAAAAACAAAAAGAAGCTATTGAAAAAGCAAGGCAAGAAAGAATAACAAAAGAACAAGAAGAAAAAGAAAGGCAAGAAAAAGAAAGGCAAAAAAGAATAGAACAAGAAGAAAAAATAGCAAAAGAACAACAACAAGAAGAAGAAAAACAAAATGCGGAATATATTGAATTATCGGAAAAAGAAATAAACAAAGATTACTTGCTGGACCAAATTAATGCTATTTATAAAAACTATCAAACAAAATTATTAGATAAAATGAATAGTCCAAAAAAATCAAATCAACAAAAAAAATCAAATGAACCAAACAATTTGGACGAAGAAAAAATTAAAACGTATTTTAATGAATTTATGAAAAATATTTTGAAGAATCAATTTATAAAGGACAATTTAGAAATAGATATGGCAACGTTTTCAAATTATCAATTTAAGGAGATGTACGATGTGATAAATACTATAATAAATAAAATAAATAATATAAAAATACAAGGTATTAAAGATTTAGTAAAAAATATTAATGAATTAAAAACTAAATATATAACTTATGAAGAAATTCACCGGTCACCTTACTCTATTCAAAAATGGAATGATAACTGGAACATGATGATTGGCAACTATAAGGATAAATACAAATCAGCCAAGTTTAAACCTGATATAAATAATAATATTCACGAAGAAATTAGAAGTACTAATATAGTAAATGATACTGTTTTTAAAACATTTATAAACAAGTATGTATCAACCGATGACTATATAGAAGAACGTACTGAAAAAATGAATAGTCATTTATTTACAAACGAATATTTAAAGACAACAAAAACAGATTTAGTTTACAATAAAACACCAAATCAATTCGTTAACCAAATTTTTGATTTAGAAATTGAGATACTGAAAAAAGTAATACTGGTTCTTACAAATATATTAAACCGGTTAGAATATGGCAAAAGAATATGCGAATATAGAAGACATGAAGGGTATTTTATTAATGAATCATTGAAAGAAATGCGCGAAGATATCAAAAATATTTTTTATGTAAAACAAAGTGATAGTATTTTCATTTCACCGAACTACGTGAATTTATGTTTAGAAAAATATTGTCCAACCCACAGTGATTGTTTCAAAAATGATGTTCAACAAAAAAATATACAAATAAATTCAGTCATTTTCCAAAAAATTTTTAATTATTTGGATAACAAGGAATATTTCAAAGAAGTTGACAAGGAAAGTAAAATAGAGAATTTCTATGAAAATATTCTAATAAGCGTATTTTGTGTTTTGAATATTTCACGTAGCGCAAATAATCCACCGTCAGTACCATATATTGATATTAATGAATTGAAAATTGCTTTGAAAAAATATGAAAAGAACAAGACATATCTAGATGAATTGAAAAATAATTTTATAGATTTAAAAACAAATTTAGAAAAAACAAAATATAAAATCACAGGTAAATACACGTCTGAATCGACTCAACCTGAAAATACTTTTGATGAATTTCAAACTTCATCTATTCAACACAACGAGGCGTTTAAATATATATTTACTGGAGATACAAGTCTAATAAGTAAATTAAATTCGAAAAATAGTGTATATCAGTTATTGCCATATGATTTTAATTTTTTGTATGAATTAATAGAAATAATTGATAATAATAATGCAGTTTCGGCTATTGGTACATTAGAATTCTTAGACCAAATTTCAAAATATCATACGACAAATACAATTTGCTTTTTAGACGATGACCAAACTATCAATACTACGGATTATATAAATATATATGATAACCATGGTAAATTTAATTTAGTAGATATTAGTAGATAAAAAGTGAAAATAATAATATAATAATATTATAAGTTATGGACGCTGACCGTATCGCCGTTATATGGGACACTACAGATGTTTTATTAAAGAGCTTAGAAAGGGAAAAAGAAGCGGCAAAATTAAGGGATGTTTTGAAAATATCATCCGTTTCAAGTATCGTAAATGAAGTTGAAAAAGAAGCGACAGCTGCTTTAGAAAGGGAAAAAGAAGCGGCAAAATTAGGTGATGTTTTGAAAATAGCAACTGTTTCCAGTCTAGTAAATGAAGTAGAAAAAGAAGCGGCAGCTACTTTAGAAAGGGAAAAAGAAGCGGCAAAATTAGGAGATGTTTTGAAAATATCATCCGTTTCAAGTGTCGTAAATGAAGTTGAAAAAGAAGCGGCTGCTACTTTAGAAAGGGAAAAATTAGCTGAACTAGGAGATGTTTTGAAAATATCAGCTGTTTCAAGTATCGTAAATGAAGTTGAAAATGAAAAAGAAAATGAACTGGAAAAGGAACGGGAAAAGGATAATGATAATGTAGCTGAACTAGGAGATGTTTTGAAAATAGTAGCTGTTTCCAGTGTAGTAAATGAGATTGAAAAAGAAAAGGCCAATCAATTGAAAAATGAACAGAAAAAGGTAGCTGAACTAGAAGATGTTTTGAAAATAGCAGCTGTTTCCAGTCTAGTAAATGAACTTGAAACAAAAAGGCCAACTGGGACAGATAATGATAATGTAGCTGAACTAGGAGATGTTTTGAAAATATCAGCTGTTTCCAGTGTAGTAAATGAGCTTGAAAAAGAAAAGGCCAATCAATTGAAAAATGAACAGAAAAAGGTAGCTGAACTAGAAGATGTTTTGAAAATAGCAGCTGTTTCAAGTATCGTAAATGAAGTTGAAAAAGAAGCGGCTTCTACTTTAGAAAGGGAAAATGAAGCGGCAAAATTAGGTGATGTTTTGAAAATATCAGCCGTTTCAAGTATCGTAAATGAAGTTGAAAAAGAAAAAGAAGAGGAAGCGGCAAAATTAGGAGATGTTTTGAAAATATCAGCCGTTTCAAGTGTAGTAAATGAAGTTGAAAAGGAAAAAGAAGCGGAAGCGGCAAAATTAGGAGATGTTTTGAAAATA
>Ga0114975_10000692_pt1 | contig 25131 bp, 12 predicted proteins | sample S_130626_EF_Meta_FD_87031 | JGI IMG/M metagenome (GOLD analysis project Ga0114975, IMG submission 87031) | Freshwater microbial communities from Lake Simoncouche, Canada to study carbon cycling - S_130626_EF_MetaG | ecosystem: Environmental > Aquatic > Freshwater > Lake | place: Lake...
CCCCTCCTTTTACTCACAAAATATTTTTTTTGTTTGAGTGAGTTGTAATTGCTAAAGCAATTATCAAGGAGGGAATCTTTATTCTCCCCTCCTTTTCAAGGAGGGAATCTTTATTCTCCCCTCCTTTTCAAGGAGGGAATCTTTATTCTCCCCTCCTTTTCAAGGAGGGGCTGGGGGTGGTTATTCGCAAACTCGGATTAGAATTTTGGTGGAGAGAGTTTGAGGATTATCTCGAATTTTTACCGTGATAATAACCACCCCAACCCCTCCTTTTCAAGGGGGGGGCTTTTAGGAGTGATCCTTGAAAAGGAGGGGCTTTAGGAATAATCTTTGAAATAGGAATAATCGTTGAAAAGGAGGGTTTTGTGAGGTACTTAAAAAGAATACTTACTGATTAGAGTAAAACCCTACTGCGCCGCTTTCACGATAATTTTTCCTTGAGCGGTGTCTTTGTGGAAATCGCCGAAGAATTTATATTCGCCTGGTTGAAGGGCGTTCATGTTGATGATCACTTGTTTCTTGCCGCTAATTAGTTTTTCTCTTTTTAAATCAGTGCTTTCAAATTCTTCCAAAGTGCTATCAAGATTGGTTACCGCCAATTTGAATTTTTGATTTACTGGAGCTTCAATTACGGCTGGTTGAAATTTGTGATCGATGATTTGAATGCTTAATACTTTTTCATTGGTGTTTTGAGCGAAGGCTGAAGAAGCGCCTAAAATAAAAGACAAAGCTGTGATGTTTTTTAGAATATTTTTCATAACTATTTAAGAATTGTTTTTGTTAAAAAATTTAGCCAGATCGCGGATGTGACTAATAAAGTGTAAATTCAATTCGGGCAAAGCTTTTCTTAGGGCAGCGAAGTTTTTATTTTTTTCATTCGCTTTTGGAATCAAACAATTTTTGAATCCTAACTTTGCTGCTTCTTTTAATCTACCTTCCAAATTTCCTACCATTCTAACTTCGCCGCTTAAGCCAATTTCGCCAATGGCAATTGTTGAACTTGGCAGGGCAATGTCGCGCGCTGCAGAAATTAAAGCACAAGCCACTGCCATGTCTGCGGCGGTTTCTTCAATTTTTAAGCCGCCCACAATATTTAAATAAACTTCTTTGTCGAAAAGATTTAAGCCGAAACGGCTGTTTAAAACGGCAATAATCATGGCCAAACGATTAGTGTCCCAACCAACAACGGCGCGTCTTGGCGTTGGAATGAAAGATGGCGAAACCAAAGCTTGAATTTCTACCAAAATTGGACGCGTGCCTTCAACTCCAGCAAACACAATTGAGCCGGAAGTTTCGCGATCATAAGAAGTTAAAAAAAGTTCGCTTGGATTTGAAACTTCTGAAAGACCAATTTCATTCATCTCGAAAACACCTATTTCATTGGCCGCGCCGAAGCGATTTTTAATGCTGCGCAAAATTCTGAAATGTAAATCTTTTTCGCCTTCAAAATAAAGAACGGTGTCCACCATATGTTCTAAAACTTTGGGCCCAGCAATTTGGCCGTCTTTGGTAACATGGCTAACAATTAGCAAAGTGATGTTATTTTTCTTGGCAAAAATTGTTAATTCACCAGCTGCGGCGCGCACTTGCGAAACTGTTCCCGGTGCCGAAGAAAGCTCGTCCAAAAACATGGTTTGAATGGAATCAATGATGATGATGGTTGGCGCACCCTTATTTTCGACAGAGTTGACAATATCGGCAACATTGGTGGTTGCGGCCAGTTGAATAGAATCTTGTTTAACGCCCATGCGAGTAGCGCGCAAACGAATCTGATCAATTGATTCTTCGCCTGAAATATAAATTACCTGATTTTTCCCTTCGGCCAGCATTTCGGCAGTTTGCAAAAGCAAAGTTGATTTGCCAATTCCGGGATCGCCGCCAATTAAAACAACAGAGCCTTGAACAAGGCCTCCGCCAAGCACGCGATCAAGTTCGCCAATATTGGTTTTTACTCGTGGAAAATTTTGCGCTTCACCAGTAAGTTGCACTAAATCAATTTTTTTGCCTTCAGAATTTTTGCCTTTTTTATCATCAGAGATGCGAGTGAAGTGAGTTGCGCCACCATCTTCAAATTCTTCGACCATGCTATTCCAAGCTCCACAATCGGGGCATTTTCCGGCCCATTTAAAATGTAGGCTGCCACAAGCTTGACAAGAGTAGGCGGTTTTCTTCTTATTGGACATGGGTTTGTTAAAGTTGGATATTTAAGTTAATTGTTTATTTCGTTGAATTAAGCGAAACCACTCTCGGTTTCACCCCGCATCAAGTGCGGGGTGACTCCGAGAGTTTTGAATTACGGAGTCTAAAAAGAGAAACCAGTGCGAAAATAATCAGTAAATAAAATAACAACACATGAAACAGCAAAAGAATAGTGAGATTAATTTTAGATTAAAAGCTCTCAAAAATCTCTTAAAGGCGGAAAAAATAGACTATTTTATTTTACCAAATTCTGACGAATTTTTTTCAGAATATTTGCCGGAAAGTGAGAAGAGGATTCAATATTTGACTGGGTTTTCGGGCTCAAACGCGGTGATTATTGTGGGTGTTGAAAAGTCATATTTTTTCACCGATGGTCGATACATTTTGCAGGCGGAAAATGAATTAGATTTGAGCGAATTTGAGATTTTTAATATTGCTCAAAAAACGGTTTTGGTGTGGCTTGAAGAAAATTTAAGTGCAGGAAAAAAAGTAGCGCTGGATGGAAAATTGATGACGGTGAATTTTGTGAAAGCTTGTGAAAAAATTGCCAAAGAAAGAGAAGTGGAATTGCTATTTTTAAACACAAACCCCGTAGATAAAATTTGGTTAGATCGTCCAACAGCAAGCAATTCAGAAGTTTTTTTCTGCAATAAAAAAATGACTGGTGCAGATTCTTTGGAGAAGAGAAAACTTATTTTAGAAAATCTGGAAGCTGATGCGGTGATAATTACTAAACCAGAAAATATTTGTTGGCTGTTAAATATCAGAGCTGCGGATGTAGAATTTACGCCGCTGCTTTTGGCTTACGCAATTTTATTTAAGAGTGGCGAAGTGGATTTATTTGTGGATGAAAAAAGAATTTTAAATCGTGAAAATTTCGAACTTACAAATGTAAATTTTATTCAAGCTGATTGTTTTGATTTAAGAATTTCGGTTTTGAAAAAATCTTTTAATAAAATTCAAATTGATGCGGCATCAACAAATTACTGGCTTTATGACATTTTACAAAAACATAATTTTGAAATAGTTAATAAAATTGATGCGATTGAAATTGCTAAATCTTGTAAAAATGATGCGGAAATTTTTGGTGCGATTAAGTCGCATGAAATTGATGGCTTGGCGGTGACGAGGTTTTTATTTTGGCTTCAAAAATCTTTAGAAAAAAATGCAGAAATTGATGAGATTTCGGCATCAGAAAGATTGTTAGAATTTAGAAAATGCAGCGTGGATTTTTTATATCCAAGTTTTGCTTCGATCTCGGGTTTTGCAAGTAATGGCGCGGTTATTCATTATCGCGCGACTCAGAAAACTAATAAAAAGATTGGAGTAAAAAACCCAAACCGTCGGTCCAGCAGAGTCGAAACCAGCGGAAGGTTATTGCCGCAAAGTTTCCAAATTCCGCGGCAGGAAGCTTCCGCTGGTTTCGACTCCGCTCAACCGGCGGTTGGGGAAGGTGAAGGAACGCTTTATTTAATTGACTCTGGTGGGCAATATTTCGGTGAGAATTTTTGTGGCACAACCGATATCACGCGCACTATCGCAATTGGAAAACCAAGCGCAGAAATGATTGAAAATTTTACGCGAGTTTTAAAAGGCCATATTGCTTTGGCGCGTATAAAATTTCCGCGCGGAACTTCAGGCGCACAACTTGATGTTTTGGCTCGTGAGCATTTATGGAATGCCAAAAAAGATTATGATCACGGAACAGGCCACGGCGTGGGAAGTTTTTTGTCGGTGCATGAGGGGCCGTGCGGAATTAGTAAACGCTCGAATCAGCCACTTCTTGAAGGAATGATTTTATCCAATGAACCCGGATTTTACAAAAATGGTGAATATGGAATTAGGATTGAGAATTTGATGTTGGTGGAAAAATCTAAGGATGAAAATTTAGGTGAAAATTCAGAAAAAAATAATAGAGAATTTTTACAATTTATTACTTTAACTCTGGCGCCAATAGACCCCAAATTGATTGATTTTAAAATGATGACTTACCCAGAAAAAAAATGGCTGAAAGAATATCATGAAAGAATTTTGATGACTCTGAAATCAGGCTTAAATTTTGATGAAATAAAATGGCTGGAAAATCTTGTTCAGGATTTTTCTTAGGGCGCAGAAATTTCCTTTAAAGAAATGTCAGACATTTTAAGTGGACTTAAATCTTCAGAATCTGCGATATAAATTTCATTATAGTCCTCGCCTTCATATGCCTCAAATTCTTCAGCCTCAAGCGAATCTAATTCAATTGCTTTTGCGGGTTCAATTTTCTGAGAATTTTTTAAGGAAGAATCCATCAGATTTGCAATTCCAATACTGTTCAAACCATCAATTTCATAAAATGGAAAAGTAACATAATGAAATTCTTGATTAGGGTAATTCAAAGCAATTTCAGCAATTATAGCTTGGCTAACTTTATCTCTTTGTTTGGTTGCAGATTTTTAGTTTGGTATAGAAGTGGCTTGGTCCATCAACTTCAATGAAGAAAATTTTATTTCCAACCACATAACAAATCGATAAGGAAGAGGAGAACCGCTTAGGGGTTGCGAAAGGTGAATTAGGATTTGTTTTTGTCGGGGACTTCTTCAGAGAACTTGATTGCGATCCTGATTTTCGAGGTGGAGTTTGTAATTTGTATCCTTTTGTCATTTTGTAAAGTAGGCTTAAAAATCGATGATTTTTTCAGCCAAGAGTTTGGCTAATTCTGCTTTGGAGATTTTTCCTAAATCTTCAGTTTTTTTCGCAGTAACAAAAAATGCTTTGGTGAAATCAGAGCCGAAAATTTTTCCGGCTTCGATGTCATTGGCCACCACCAAATCGCAATTTTTCTTTTTTAATTTTTCGCCAGCATATTTTTTTAAATTTTCACTTTCTGCGGCAAAGCCAATCACCAGTTTTGGGCGCTGTTTTGAAGTGCCGACAAATTGTAAAATATCGGGATTTTTTTCTAGCTCTAAAGTCAATTTTCCATCAGCAGATTTCTTAATTTTTTCATTAGAAATTTTCTTAACTTTAAAATCTGAAACTGCAGCGCAACCAATAAAAACATCAATCAAATTCTCGTCATCCTTGGGCGCTTTGGCGCCCGGGGATCTCATGAGTTTAACCTCAGAGCCAATCTCCTGAGATCCTCGGACGCTATCGCGCCCAAGGATGACGGCGGTGGAAGATAGAGTTTTTTTCACCATTTCAAACATCTCAGCCGCAGTTTTTACACGAATAATTTTTTCTTTTGGCAAATAAATTGTCTCGCGAATATTTCCCGCAATCAGCGTCACATCTGCTCCCATCTCATTTAAAACTTTAGCAATTTCAATTGCTTGTTTCCCGGAAGAGTGATTGCCAATGAAGCGCACGGGGTCGATTGGTTCATAAGTTGAGCCTCCCGTGATCACAATTTTTTTGCCTTTAAGAAGATTTTGATGAGCAAAAAAATCACAAACTTTTTCACAAATTTTTTCTGGCGACGACATTTTTCCCACACCAAGTTCGCCGCAAGCTAAAATATCGCTTTCAGGCGCAACTATTGATATTCCTGCTTGCGACACCTTTTCTAAATTTGTTTGTGTGGCTTTATTGTCCCACATTTTTTCATTCATGGCGGGCGCCAAAATAATTTTTTTATTTGAGGCCAAAATAATATTTGAAGCTAAATCATCAGCATAACCGCCTGCAATTTTGGCGATAAAATCTGCCGTTGCGGGCGCCACAATAATTAAATCATTTTGGCGAGAAAGCGCGATATGGTCAATTCCAAGCGCGTCTTTGGCATCAAAAAGTTCGTTGTAAGTTTTGTTTCCAGAAAGAGATGAGGCCAAGAGCGGCGTAATAAATTGCTGCGCGGCTTTGGTTAAAACACAAGTTACAGAAAAAGATTCTTTGGCCAAGGATTTTTTAGCAAGCAGCCGCAATAAATCCATAGATTTATATGCGGCTACACTTCCCGTAATAATCAGCAGAACTTTTTTTTTCATTATTTCGCGCGACCAAGTACATTCGCCATCAATGTAAATGATTCGATTGGCTGTTTTGGTTTGCTTGAAGGTAAATTTGCTACTATTTGAACAGGAGTCAAAGCAGCTTCTTTAGCTTCTGCAGTTGTCATGCTGGTGTAAACGCCTTCAACAGGAGTTATTAAAACATTAAGTTTTAAAGCTTTCATAAACTCAGCTCTTTGAACGCCCAACTTATCTAAGAATCCTTCAGTAAATTTACATTGAGAGAAATTCTCAGCTTTAAATTGTCCTGCAACTATAGGCAATGTGGGTATGCAATCATCACCAAAAGTACAATTCACAAATTTATTGCCATTGCTGCCAATATTTCCAAAGGTGCAAGAGCCGCTAAATTCGCAATTCGCAAATGAGTTACTTTTAGAAGCAGTAAAATCAATGCCATTATATTTGGTGCGTAAGAATCTTTCAGCTGTGTCGAGTGTTGCATTCTCTACAACTTTCTTTCCAGCGGTTTCATTTCTAGCTGCAACCACAGCTTTTTTAATGATACCTTTCTTAGCAAGTTCAAGTGCCTTACCAGATAGTTGAAGATCCGCGCCAGATTTATTCTGAACAGAGCTCAATTTTATTTTTACCGCTTCCTCAGCAGTAAAGTTCGCGCCAGAAGATCCTTTAAGAATTTCCTTAGCAGGATCTTTAGAAAGAGCTTCAACCGCTGCTTTTAAATCGACTGAAGAAGTTGAATGATTTCCTTGAGAAGTTGAAGCTGCTTTAGTTTTAGGTGGTTTAGGTGGTGGTGATTTAACCGTGCTTGCGTTACCCGGAACAGTTGTTGGTGGAAGAGGAGCAGGATTTATTACTGTATTTAAACCTTCACTTGCGCCAACATGAGCTGTATTTGTGCCTGTAAAACCCTTAACAGCTGCTGATTTTAATTTCAAACGATCAGCAGCTTCATGACCTTCGCTTTTCGCTTTAACTTGCGGCAATGTGCCAACCAATTCTGTCACTTCATCTTCACTCATAACTTTTTTCTTATAAATAAAGCTTTCCAAATCAGCTTTTATTTGCGGATCTTTTATCTTATCCACAAGGTCATTAACCGTTTCGCCACCATTATTTTTTATGTCTTTGAAATTTTTTAAAGGATCATAATCATTAATTTTACCAAGAGCATTAACCTTGCTAATCATAAGACTAGCCAGATCATAATTTTCTGCCTTAAGAGCTAAATGAAGTGCCGTATTGCCGTCTTTGCCTTGGAAGAATGGTTGTGCACCTTTTTCAAGAAGAGCATGTGTGGCAAGAAGAGTGGCTTTAGGCTTTTCTTGATCACTAGATTTTTGTGAAGATATGTAATGAAGAGGTGTGTTATTATTATCATCTCTTACATGAATCGCAGAAGTTCCTGTCAGATATTTTCCAGCCAAGTAAGTAAGAAGTTCAGGATGTCCAGTGCGAGACGCCGCTAAAAGATCTCGGCCTCTGTTTAAATTAGGAGCTGTGTGAATTGCCTCTGCAGATTGTGCCAATAAATTTTCTCTAAGAGTTTTATCGGGTATTCTTGCTATAAGATCAAAAGCTGTTTCGCGTGAATTATTTCTGATATTCAGATCAATATCTTTACCAACCATCATGGTAATTATGCGTGGAGCTACTTCATAATTTTCTGACTTAATTGCTGCGTGAAGCGCAGTATCACCATCTTGGCATTGGAAGTTCACATCATTAGCAAAAAGAAGTAAATTTTTGGTAAGTTTGTTAACTCTAATTTGAGTGGCTTCTTCTTTTTCTGAAAGCAGATAATAAATAGTTGTATTGCCAGATGAATCTGGCATATCAATATTTTGTGTGTATCTTGGGTTACTATCACCATCACCCATTCCAAAAAGTCTTTCCAAAAGATCATACTGCTTATTTTTAGCAGCCACTGGCAAATATGAAGAAATTTTAGCTTCACCCAAACCGTCTACTCCAAAAACTTTTTCTTCGGTTAATTCATAAGGCTCTTGTTCAAGAATAGAAATTACATCTGTGCTTCCGTTAACCTTAGCTACAAGGTAAGCCTCTCTTAAATCGAGCAGTGTTTCTTCTGCAATTCCAAATTGTTTTTTATTGGCATTAAAACCATTCAATACTTCAACTAAATCTTCTTTATTCGGTTTAGAAGCGGCTTCTAAAATCCTATCTTGCTTTTTGGCAATATAAATATCTTTGAGATTTCGGATAAAATTCGACACGCTTTTCTCATCCAATTTTCTAGTGCCTTTTGCATCAGAAACCACAATCCCCTCGCTAACCAAATAACCATCTTCTTTATTTAAAGTGATTGTGGTTTTTGCAGGTTTTGCTGAAGAGTTTGAATAATATTTAATTACATATGATTCAGAATTTAATGTTGACGCCTTATTATAAGAAATTTCGAACTTAGGTTTTTCTGCTAAAATAGAGCCGGTTATGGTTAATGGAAATTTAGTGGATCCATTTCTCTCAAGCTCTATAGCATCAAAACAAAGTTTTAATCCCGCTATTACCGCCTCATTAGACTCGGTTGTTACTTTTTTAAGATCTTTTTCATCTTCAGTTTTTGTTCTCAAAAATCCGGGAGTTAATGTTGCAGCTGTAGATCTAGATTTTGATTTTATAGCGGTTTTTAAAATATTCGCTTCATTTAATCGCACTCTAGCAGCATGATCTGTTTCGAAAGCTTCAGCTGCTTGTTGGGTGATTGTAGTAGAAGCTTTTTTATCTAACGCCGCATTAGCCGCATTATCAAAAGCTATGCTATCATCTTCAGGTATAGCATCAGTAACTTGAGTTTTTATCAAAGCTTTCATTTTTACTTCTCTGGCTCTAGCCACCATTTTTGCAGCAAGATTGCTTCTTCCATCTTGAATTGCTTGGTGAATTGGCGTGTTGCTAGCTGTTAATTCATGACCATTACTGATTTTGCATACAGCAAAAATATCAGCGCCTTTCTCAATTAAAGCTTCAATTTCTGGTGGCAAATTTGCGACATCAGTAATGTCAGAACTTAAATTTTTTACGCAGTTATAAAGAGGAGTTTCTTTTATAGCGCGACCATCTTTGTCTTTCGCTTTAGCATCAACACTTCCCGCCTCAGATTGATTTGCCACGGCTGTAACAATTTTTCTAAATCCTTTTGCCGCAGAAGCTTCTAAAACATTTGCTAAAATTTGAGTTTTAAGGTCAGAAGCTTTGATTTCTTTTAGCGTTTCCTCATCTATGTCTATATCAACAAGCTCAGCAGTCTTAATTCTTAACGCTAAAGCATCAACAGCTGCTTCATGATTATTAGCAGCTGCATTAACAAAAGATTTGCTAAGAGTTTTTGATAGATCTGGTAAAGAAATAGTAACTTTTCCTTCTAGAGTAGTGGTAGATAATTTATCTAGCAGATATCCAGCAGCTTCAGCATGACCATGTTTCGAAGCTTTAATTATGCAATCGGATAATAATTCTGGAGTATAGGTTGCTTCAACTTTTTTTCCTGTAGCATCAACTTCCGATTCACCAAGCAAAAGTTTAACAACATCACTATTCCCAGCACTAGCTGCGGCTGACAAAGATTTTGATAATTCTGCCGAGATTCCTTTTGTATTAAGTTGGGGTGTATTTTTGGCGGCCGCAGCAAATTTGTTATATAATGCCTTAATAATTTCTGAGCGATCTTTGTCACCAACACCTTTGGTGGCAGCATTTTCAATAAATTTTAATATCTGGCTTTGAGTAATTCTTTCAACGCCCAAAACTGCTTTTGCCGCAATATTTTTTGTCGCGCCTGCGTCCTCAACAGTCTTTGCTTCAGAAACATTTTTATTACCAAGCAATACCTCAATCATATCAAGTCTTCCGTCAGAAGCAGCTTTCTCAATAGCTTGCAACAGCGATTTGTCTGTAATAGAAGATGTAACGACACCCCTATTAGTAGAGACAGATTGCTCATATAGATATTTTGCAATATCAAGATGACCAGCTGCACAAGCTCCAATGAAGGCTGAATTCAGATCAAGATTATCATTAGTCTCAATGCCAAATTTTTTCTTGTTAGTTTGATAACCCTCGAAAATTGCATAGACAAAAACAAGGCCTTCTCCATGTTTGGTCGCGGCATTTAAAAGATCATTTTGTGCATCATTTTTATAAATTGGCTTAAGAATCTCAATAACATCATTTTTGTTTGCGGGTGTTAGCAGGGTTTTTGTTTTTCCGCCATCTCTAGAAAAATGTGCCTGAGATGATGAGCCGGGTATAGTGAATCCAAGAATTTCGGCGCTACCTTTCTTCACCTTATATATCGTTCCACCCATAGAGGTTGGGCCTTGGGTTATCTCATAAGAGTCAGCTTTTTTTGTATAATTGGGATCGTAAATTCTTTTTCCTTCTGTGGTTATTAAAGAGAAGAGTTCCTTAATCTTTGCTGATTCACCTTGGTCAAACTTATTTAGTGCTTTTTTAGGTGCGCTGGCGAAGAGACTTTTGCTAGGTTGAACTGCTTTTGCCAAAGTCTCTCTTCCTGTTATTAGTTGTTCTGATGCTGTTTTTTCTCTAAATTTAGCAACATAAGCCGCAGTTGTTTCTGGGAACGATAATGCAGTGCGAGCAGCTTTAAAATCACTGGTATATATGTCAGCTAAATCTTTTTCCCATAAATTAGAACGAGCTTCTTTAATGCGATCAGCTTTATCTTTCACAGTTGCATCAATCACATCACCAGTAGCAGATTTTTTAATACCAGATATTGCATCTACCTCTATAGCCTTTGCAATCATTGCACTAGCAAGATTAGGCTTGTTATCATCAAGAGCTTTAACAATATCCTTATCAGTAAGAGTGGCGCCACCTTCAATTAAAGCTTTAATATGTTTTGGAATACGATCTAGATCGGCGCTAGAAATATCAGCAGTTTGTCCAGCAATAGAATTATAAAGTGTGGTATTTCCCTGAGCGTCTTTCTCATCTATTCTTATCGTTGCTGAATATTTAGTCAGCAGCGGTTCAATAATTTGAGGAAGGCCATTAGCACTAGCGACTAATAATACTTTGGTTTGTTGATCTGGGCTAAGGCTGTCAATTCTGTTACCAACTTTGTTAATATCAGCTGTATCTAATGCTACAGTGCCTAGTGCAGCAGCTTTATCTGCAGTAGAATTTTTCCCCGCCAATAAACTGTTAATAGCATCAGACTTATCATTGGCAGCAGCCAAAACAAAAGAAACTCCAATTGCTTTATTTAAAGCTTCAAATGAAATATCAAAATCTCCGTTATTTCCACGGCTTTTTGTCTTCGAAATAAAAAAATCAATAACATTTGTATGGCCTTGTTTAGAAGCTTCTTTCAAAGATTTAAGCAAAGTGTCTTGTTCGATCGAAGAAGTTTTATCGGCAGCTGCTGTGCTTGTAGTGGATCTAACCGATATATCAAATAAAGCTTCAACAGCATCTTTATTTCCTGTTTTTGAGGCTTCTAAAAAAGCATGATTAACAAGAACGCTTAATTCTTCGGCCGTAAGTGTAACTTTGCCATTTTTATCTGCCGGAGAAGAAATTTTGCCAAGCAAATCTTCTAATATATCTGATTTTCCAGATTCAGCTGCACCTATAATAGCTTGTGATAAATGATCTGCAGTAAGTGTAGAAGCTGTTGCTGCATTTGTGGCATCAAGAGAAGCCGTAAATAAAGCATCAACAACAGCTATATTTCCAGCTTTAGATTGATCAATAAAGGCTTTAGAGAAATCTTCGTGAGTTTTTAGAGTGTTACCTAAATTGGCAACATCTTTAGCAACTAAAAGAGAAACAACTTCTGCCGAATTTAGATTTGCAGTGCTTTTAACTTTAGCAGTTTCAACAAAAGCTGCTCTTAAAATATCAGCTGTAAGCGCTGGATTCGCAGCAATTGTCGCGCCAGTTCTATTAACATTACCAAGCAATAAATTAACAGCATCTACATGTCCTGCTATTGAAGCAGCAGTAAGAGCTTGCGATAGTGTTCCAGCATCGATAGTTGAAGGATTAACTCCTGATGCATCATATAAAGCCTTAACAGTTTCTGCATGTCCAGCCTTAGCAGCTGCGATAAAAGCCTTTTTAAATGCCTCTTCATTTCTGATATCAGGATTTTTGGCAACTAAATAACCAATGATGGCTGTTTTATTATTGCCATCTTCTTGTTGAACCGCTTTTTTAAAAACGGTTAATAATTTTTCTTTTGTGAAAGGAGTTGCAGGATTAATTCTTTTTCCTGCTGTGGTATCAACATTTCCAAGTAACAGATCTGCAATCTTAACATCATTTGCAGTTCCTCTTTCGGCTGCAGCAACAAGAGATTTTAATATAGTTGCATCTGTTACAGATGAAGAACCATCGGGTTTGATAGATGCGTTATATATCGCTTTAATCACAGCTAAGTCTTGGACAGAATCGCAAGATTTCGCAAACAAAATATCCATATTTAAGGATGAAGCTGCTGTTTCTGTGATGTTAAATTGAGCTTTATTAGTTTCGTAATTTACTAAAGCTTTGTCTATGTTATTCACATCTTTGGTATTAGCTGCTTTATAAATTTCCTCAAGAGCCGCGCTTTTAAATACAGGTGCTAAAGCGACATAAATTTCATTAAGATTTGTAACAAAAGTATCATTGCTTGCAGCGTCTAATGATTTTTCTAGGGCATTTCCAATAGAATATCTAACAGTGGCTTTAGTTGCATCTTTTGAAGAAGTAGTAATTTTGGCAATTACTGTGCCATCAGCAGCAGTTACCTGATAAATAGGGCCAGCAAGTCTAGTATTTTGTTTTACAATCCTATAGGCATTTTCAGTTTCTGTATCAACCTTTTTAATATCTCTTGCAGTTCCCAAAGCCACATCTGTATTTAATAATAAATTGAAGCGATTGGTTAATTCTGTTAAACTTTTTTGATTGGCAGTTGAAATTGCTGCAGTTAATTGTGCCTGATCAGGAGCAGATGAGGTAAAGCTAGCAACTCGATTTGCTCTTTTCCAAGCAGCAACTTTTTCTTTTAATGCGCTTATTCCAGATGAGGCAACTTTTTTAGCATGTTCGTCAAGGAAAGCTGTTTTGTTGCTTTCAGTGGTTAGCGCTAGAGCAGCTGACGCAAGTTGTGATGTTTGTTCTTGAGATTGATTTAAAGTTCCAGCTTTAGTAATCAAGCTTGCTGCCAAATTTTTTTTATCCGATCTGATTAATTCAACCAGCGGCGTTTCGCCAGCATCGTTTGCAGCAAAGATATGATCCACACTTGTAAATAGAGCATTAATATGATCTGGAATTGCATCACCAGGATTTGTAATATCATCCTGCTTTCTAACGCAGAAATGTAGAGCTGTGTCACCATTAGAATCTTTTTTAGTTAGATTAGCGCGACCAGTTGCTGCTAAAGTGGCAATAACCAATCTATGTCCAGCATTTGCTGCTTCACTTTTCTTAGAAGTTTCAAGTAAAGCATCGTCTAAATTAAGTGCTGGGTATTTTGCAATTAAAGAAACAACAACTCGATTCAAACCTTTGTCAGCGGCGGCTAGCAAGACTTTGGATTGTTTTTCATCATTAAGATCATTAAGACCATTGGCAGCAGCAAGCTCCATAGATCCTGCATCAAGTGTCAAAACATCTTTTCTTCCACCACCAAGAAGCGTGCCAAAGACCGTATTTTTTCCTTCAGAAGCAGCTAAAGCAAAAGAAACTCCAAGTGCTTCATTAAATTGAACTGCTGCGACATTAACCTTACCATTTTCATCCGCATCTAGACTTACATGGGAAATTATATCTGTAACAATGTCATTATTTCCAGCTTTAGAAGCTATTTTTAAAGAGCCTAATAAAGTTGCTTCATTGATTGTAGAAGTTCTATTAGCTTCTACTAAATTTGCTTCAGTTATAACCGATCTGGCATAAACAGCCGCAACTGTAGCCCGATCTTTTGATTTCACAGCTTCTGTGAATGATTCGTTAAGAGTTGTATTAAGTTCAACTTCATCAATTAAAATTTTACCATTAACAGCTACAGTTGTTGCATTGGCTTTTTCAAGCAAAGCAGTAACAGCGTCAGCTTTTCCTGATGTAGCAGCAGCTTTAATCGCATCTTTTAAATTAGTGGCTGTGAGTTTTGAAGGTGTTGTAGCATCTAAAGGATTTAGAGACGCGCCATAAACAGCATTAATAACCTCAACATTTCCACTTCTAGCAGCGGCAGTTAAAATTTCAGATAATTGATCTTGATTTAAAACAACTTTGTCATCAGGAATTTCGTTAGATAAATGGCTGATCAAAGCATTTGTCACATCTAATTTAGTTGCTTCAGGAGCATCAGAAATTGCTCCTTTAGCAGCAGCTAAAAATTTATCGGCGTTAATTGAAGAGCTTGCAGCATTAAGAGATGCGGCGTATAAAGCTTCAACAGTTGCAACATGCCCTGATTTTGCAGCTTCGATAAAAGCATCTTTAAACGCATCTTCATTTCTGATAGTAGGATCTTTGGTAACTAAATAACCAATGATGGCTGTTTTATCTTTGCGATCTTCTTGTTTAACGGCTTCTTCAAGAATAGTTAATAAATCGCCTTTTTCAAAAGGAGTCCCTGGTTCAATTAATGTTACTTCAGTAGTAGATGCATTTCCAAGCAAGATATTCGCAATATCAGCGTGCCCAGCTTTGGTAGATTCTTGGATAGCTTCTAATAAAGCTTCTTTTGAAATAGCTGTAGTAGTTGTGACAGATATTTTATATAAATTTTCGATAGTAGCTTGACTATTTGCTGCATCTTTTAATTTAGAAGCTGCAACAAAAGCCTCATCTAGATTTAGATGTGTGTTTGCATTAATTTCAAAAAATGCTTTTTCATTTTCGTAAGCGGTTATAGAGCTTTCAATATTAGCTAAATCGCCAGATTGAGCTGCAAGCAGAAGATTATTTTGGGCTTTGGCATTATAAAATCTGGCAAGAGCAGCATCAAGATCGGCTTCATTTTCAATGTAATTTAGATAAGGTTTAGTATTGTTTTGGTGGAAGTTTACTTCATTGTTGTTATATATTTTTATTGTAAGAAGTGGTTCTCCATTATTTAGGAATTCATATTTTTTAGTAGTTCCGCTATTAATAGTTTTTCTGTTAAAAGTAATTCTATCACTAATTTGTAAACTATTAGCTCCTTTTGAGATTAAAATAAGCTTTTCAGTAATAGATTTTTTTTCTTCAGCTTGTACTGGAAATTCATCATCTTCTTTTTCTTCAGGAACAATGCTTATAACTTCATCAGCTTGAGTTAAAGCTGCTGCTTTTCCTTTTAATATTTCTTTTTTTCTTTCATCTAAAGTTGTGTCGTCAATAAGAATTCCGATTCTATTATTTACAGCAATTTCACCATTTGTTTCTATTGTTCTGGCATCTGCCATTGCCATTTCAATTGCTGCAATGATAGCAAAATTTCCTTTTTCAATTGCTGCTAATTTAGCTTGTTTACTTAAGGTTGCGCCTTTTTTGGTTAAAGCTGCGGCAGCTCTTTTTAGATGTTCTTGCTTCTTTAAAGCTTCATCATTTACAGCAGGAACATCCGCATTGCCTAACTCTATAATGCTATCCGCATTGGCGATTCTTGCAATTGCCACATTCATGGCTTCATTTATTGGTGGGGTATTATTAACTTCAGGATCAATGGAAACAGCTTCAGCTAATGCTCTCTCAACTGCTGCATCAAGGTCATCTCTATTTAATTGTTCAGATATTAGATCATTGCTAATTAAGCGCACATTACCATTCGTGGTAAGTGAAGCTACATGCTGCACAATGTCATCTCGGGCACCAGCGCAAGCTTGGGTAAAGGCTTCAATAAAATCATCTTTTTTCTCAGTTTTAACATCATCAGAATAAAGAGTTGATGCTTTTTGAAGTTCTTCTAAAGAAAACACAAAATTGTTTGGATTAGCAAATAGATAAGAGGCGTAAGCTTCAGCGGTTTCTAGAGCAAAGCTTTTATCTGCTTTATCTGCAAAAAGTTGGTTTTCTTTAGCTGCCGTAATAGTTGCTTTAATTAAATCTGCTTCACCATCTTTTAACGATACTATATCTGTAACAGATTCTTGAGTTGGGAACGAATCTGTAAATGTTTGAAGGCCATTTTCTGGCTCTGTTATAGAGCCATTTGCCTTAGCAAATTCATTAAAATATTTTCTTAATGCTACACTTCGTGTTCTAGTTGTCAGAATTTCAAGTTTTTGATTTACAGTTAGAGACTCTAAAAAAGCAGCTCTGTCTGCATAATAATTAGTAGCTCCTTTAGGATTAGGATTGTTATTTCCTGTTGATGGTTGTCTTTTTATAAGGGCAGGTCTAAATATTGGTGTAGTTTCATCATCGCTATCTATATCACTCTTCAGATCATCATCTTTCTTCTCAAGTGGTGCAATAGCTAATTGGCTATTTGCCTTTCCACCTCTCATTAAATTCCCCAAAAATGATTTATTACCAGGAGCTGGTTTTATACGATTTTTATCTTTAATAGAATTATCTTCACTTGTGCCTTGGGGAGCTATACCTACTAAGCCTGGTTTATTTCTACCAAAAAATCCAACAGATCTAAATAGACCGGAAATATTCTTCTTCATGTTTTTAATTTAGATTAACTTAATTTTTTAAGGGTAAAATATTGAAATTGGTGAATTGAGATGACTATAGCTGAATTTTTGATCTTAGTAAAGGCCTATTTTCTGTAAAAGTTTATTCTTTATTTTGTAGAATAAATTTGTCCATAAAATTCTTGGTTCAAGTCTGTAATGTCAAGCTTTTGTAAGTGATGAATTGTTAAAATGATTTACTTTTAGTTGGAACTTTTAGTTGGAAAACTGTTAGTGGTTTTAAAATTTGATTAGGTTTTGGCACTTCATAAAAACCTTCAGAATTGGCTTTTCCTTTAATTCCAAGAGATTTTTTAAACGCTTCTTGTTCGGCATTTCCGCCTAAAGATTTCACAAAATTTTCGCCAAATTTACATCCAATTAAATTTTGTGGATCTAGTTTTGAAATTTCTTTGGCTTGTTTTGCATTTAAACTGTCATCGAAAACGCAATTGGCAAATTTAGGTTTATTGATTGTCGAATTTCCAAAATTGCAATTGCCAGTGAATTTGCAATTTGCAAAAGAATTCATAAAAGCGGCGCTGAAATCTACACCGTTGAAATCGCAGCGTGTATGTCTTTGATAGTTTTCTTTTAAAACTAATGCATTTATTTGGTTGTTTGGTTTTGAGATAATTTGTTGTGCTTTAGCAGCTCTGCTTTCAATGGCTTTGGCGGTGATTTCTAAAAGAGATTTTTCTAAATCTTCGCTAAGATTTTCAGGAATTATTTTTGCTTTAAGAACTTTGATTTTTGCAGCCGCCGCTTCAAGCGCAGATAAAGCTTTGCTTTTTGTTGGTCCAACTTTTTCGTAAAGTGCTTCTTTAGATTTTAAGGAATATTTCGATACTTTTTCAGGAGCGGCTGTTTTTTTGGTTTCTTCGACAATTTTTATAGAAACTTTTTTTGGAGTTTTTGTGGGTGTTTTTAGGATGGGTTTTTCTGGTTTTTTATTACCATTAACTTGTTGTAAAAGTTTTTCTGCAACTTTTTCAATAGTGGGTTCAGATGCTAGCGGTTCTGCCCAAGATACTCTTTTTTTTGTGGCTGCTGGCTGTTTTGAAGATATTGTTTTATCTGTTGATTTTGCAACAGTTGCTGGAGGTTTTTTAGCAGCAGCAAAAGTTTGCTCAAGAGGATTTCTCGCAGGCTGTTCTGGTGAAATATTAGCCACAAAAGTTGCTAATATTTTTACCTCTTTTTTTAATTCTTCAAAAGATAATGTTTTTTCTGTTCCACCGCTAACACCTTTATCTACAGTTTGAGATGACTCATCATAATAATAAGAAACTTCTGTTCCGTCATTTTGATAATAGCTGAAAAAAGGAAAATTCGCAAAGCCGAAATTATCAAAACAGTTGATAAAATCTGCGACCAAGTCTTCTTGGTTATTTGCGTCTGTAAGATGTTTTACAGCTGGTTTAGTAAGAGCTTTGGGTTTAACAGTTTCAGCAGCGAGGCTTCCGGTTATTGTTCGAAATAAATCCTGTTCGCGACCATCGAGAGAAATTTTTTGGCAATAATCAAAAGATTTAAATGATCCAGCCAGTGCTAAAGCTGAATTTGCCCAGCAAGTATTTCCTAAATTTTTAGATGCTGATTGATCATTTGGAGTTAGATCAATCTCATCACTTTTTTCAGAATATTTAATTATGTAAGCGCTGCTTTTTGCAGCTTCTAAAGCATCTTCATCTACAGGACCAGTTCTAGAGCTGTCATTATATAAATACCATCCATCTCTTTCTTTTACATAAGCTGTATAATGTCCGCCATTAAGACTTCCGATGTGCAAAATAAAGGCAGAGGCTTCAAAAGTTTTAGTTGTCTGTGAGCCTTCACTTGGGTTTTCTACGGCTAATTCCACATCATCTAGCTCGATAGGATTTCTAATTTTATCTCTTCTGTGAGTAACGGGATTATAGGCAAAGCGATTAGCAGTTAAGACAAATTCTCTAGTGTTTTCTCTAACTGAAATTGAGGTTTTTTTATTGGTTGTAACTGTTTTTGTGGTGTTTCTGCCAACCACTTCAAATCCAAAACTATTATCTTGAGATAAGGTTTCTGGGCTTTGATAGGCATTAAGTAATTCAGAAATTTTTTGTGATGTTTTTTCGCTAGAACTCATGGCCAGACCAATCGAACTTTTTTGTTCAATGGCTTCGCTATTTTTTAGGCTTCTATCTGGTATTGCGGGAGAAAGGTATGATTTTGAAATTAGCGGATTTTCTTCAAATAAAGTATCAAGAATTGGCAGTAAAAATTCTGAAGCATCGGCATCGTCAGATCCAAATCTCATATCTTTAACGCTAGTATCAATTTCTGAAACTAGGGCTTTTAATTTTCTAATTTCATCAGCTCTTGCCTCGGCGTTTGTTGCTTTTCTAACTTGAGCATATTGATATTTGATGAGTTTTTTTAAATCTTGTTCTGATGGTTTTGATGGTCGTGACATTTTTTTTCAGAAATTATTGGTTACAATCCTAAATGCTTAATTGCCATTTCGGTTAAAATTCGGCCTCTAGGAGTTTTTTCAACGAAGCCTTTTTGAATTAAAAAGGGTTCAATTGTATCTTCAACAGAATCTTTTTCTTCAGAAATTGCCGAGGCAATTGTGTCAATGCCAACTGGGCCGCCGCGATAATTTTTGGCGATGAAAAGTAAATAGCGATAGTCAGAAGCGTCAAGGCCAGCAGAATCAATTTCTAAACGACGCAGCGAATCATCGGCAATTTTTTTACTAACAATTAATTCATTTGCGGCAGAAGCAAAATCGCGCACTCTTTTTAGCAAACGAATCGCAATTCTTGGAGTTCCGCGCGATCTTTTGGCAATTTCAAAAGCGGCGTCTTTGGCAATTTCAATTCCTAAAATTTTAGCGTCGCGAATGACGATTTGTTCAAGTTCGGCTTCGGTGTAGAAGTTGATGCGAAGTGGAATTCCGAAGCGATCTTTTAGTGGATTGGCTATAAGGCCGATGCGAGTTGTGGCGCCCACCAAAGTGAATTTTGGTAAATCAATTTTTATGGCGCGCGCTGCTGGTCCTTCGCCGATAATGATGTCGAGTTTGTAATCTTCCATGGCAGAATACAAAACTTCTTCAACATTTTTATTTAGACGGTGAATTTCATCGATGAAAAAAACATCACCTTCTTGAAGGTTTGTGAGAAGGGCGGCGAGGTCGCCAGATTTTGTAATTACAGGGCCGGCTGAGCCTTTAAAACCAACTCCCATTTCGTGAGCGATAATTTGCGCAAGTGTGGTTTTTCCAAGCCCTGGTGGGCCGTAAAATAAAGTGTGATCGAGCACATCGCTGCGATTTTTAGCGGCTTGAATAAAAATTCCGAGATTTTCTTTTAGTTTTTCTTGGCCTAAAAAATCACGAAGATAATTTGGGCGCAACATATTGTCGTGGCGCTCTTCTTCTAGTTTTATCGGATTTAGGTTTTCGTTTTTGGACATTTGGAAATGTTGTTATTTCTTTGGATTCTCTGCCACAGACTCCGTGTCATCCCCGCGAAGGCGGGGATCCAGAGAAAATTAAAACAAACTCAAATTAATTATTTGAATAAAATTTTTCTGGATCCCCGCCTTCGCGGGGATGACACGGAGAGTTAAAACTTATTCTTACTCAATTCTCTAAGCGCTGAAGTAATTAGGTTTTCTAAAGTAACCTTAGAATTTTCTGCAATTAAAAAGTTAATCACGCGCAAAGAATCATGTTTTTTGTAACCAAGATTTTCTAAGGCAGAAAGCGCATCAATAGCAATTTGGCTGCCAGAAATTTCTTGTAATTCTATTTTGTGGTTAGACTCAAAGCCAACATCAATTCCAAGTTTTTTTGGGCTGTCTTTAAGTTCGGTAACAATTCGACTGGCAAGCTTGGGGCCAATTCCAGAGATTTTAGAAAATGATTTTTCGTCACCCTGAATTAAGGCTTTGGCGAGATCTTGAATTGCGAAATAGCCGAGAATTTTTAGTGCAACTTTATTGCCCACGCCTTGAACTTTGGTAAGTTCTGAAAACCAGATTTTTTCAATTTCGCCAGCAAATCCATAAAGCTCGATGGCATCTTCTTTAACAACGGTTTCGATGATAAGAGAAATTTCTTTTTCGCGAGAAGTTTGTTTTAAAAAATCGGCAGTTTTGTTTGATAAAAAAACCACATAGCCCACGCCACCAACATCAATTATGCACTTGTCTTCAGTGATTGAATCTATAAAACCTCTGAGTTTTCCTATCATGAATTTATCGAAAATTTTAATTATTTAGCACATGTCGCAAGTAATATCTCAAAAGAATAATCACAAGATTGAATGGCTGGCAAGTAAAGAGCTAGTACATTTTGAAGAGGCCTTCAAATTTATGCAAGAAAGAGTCGATAAAATTATTTTAGAAAATGCCGATGATTTGATCTGGGTTCTTGAACATCATCCAGTTTATACCGCAGGCATTAGCGCCAAAGAATCAGACATGTTGGTGAAAAATGAAGTGCCGATTTTTCAGACAAATCGTGGTGGAAAATATACTTATCACGGCCCCAAAATGAAGATAATTTATGTGATGTTAGATTTGAAAAAACTCTTCGCCCCGAACGCTCCAGACATTGCGAAATTTGTAGAATTTTTAGAAAATTGGGTGATTGAAATTTTAGCTGAATTTGGAATTAAAGGTGAGATTAAAAAGGGAAGAGTGGGCATTTGGGTTGAGACTAAAACTGGTGAGAAAAAAATTGCGGCACTTGGAATTAAAGTGAAGAAGTGGGTTAGTTATCATGGAATTGCGATTAATTTAAGCCCAGATTTAGCGGCTTTTAAAAATATTGTGCCATGTGGAATTAGTGAATTTGGGGTTACTTCGATGAAAGAAATTTTGGGTGAGGTGGATGAGGAGAAGTTTGAAGGGATGGTGAAAGGGAAATTTGAGGAGTTGAAGGGGAAATATTTTCCGAGTTTGTAGCGTCAAATCCTCCGACCTCGCTTTCGCGAGGCCTTCTCGCTAAAAACAGCCATTTAGGCTGTTTTTTTTAACGCTCAAAGCCTTTTTTAAAGGAGGCTTAACTAAAAATCTACCTGATTGGCTGGAGTGAATAAGGCAAAGCCGCCATATAAATTTTTTCCAAATAACGCAATTAATTGCTGAGCTCGTGGGCTTTTTAAATAGGTAAGAAAATCTAAAGTTTCTTGATTAGGATTTTTACCAAGCAGCGCGAAACATTGATTTAGCAGCATATCTCCGCCTTGCACATAAATTTTGGAATGTTTCAAAGACGCTTTATTAGACAGCCAAGTTCCCCAATCGGTTAATGTGTAAAGACGGCTTTCATCTACTTTTAACAAGGCTTCTGATGGAAAAGAGTTAGATTCTAAATACCAAGTTGATGATGTCCAAGGCTGTAAAGCGGCTGTTTTCCAAAGATTTTTTTCTTTAATATTGCTGATGGAATTATCGTCGCGAGACAAAAAAACATTGGCAGATTTTTCATTTCCTAATTTAGCAATTTTTGTTAAAGCTGTAATTGCAGTGTCTTTTTTATCAAGGCTTGCTGGGTTTTCTTTGGGGCCAATAATAATAAAATGATCATTAAAAATTGCTGTGTAATTTGTGGCCCAACCAGCTTGCAAAGCTTGATATCCGCTAGATCTGTCATAAACCAAAGCAATGTCAATGATGCCTTTTTCTAGCTGCTTCATATTGTTAGAATTAGTGTCTTGATACCAAGCTAAAGCATATTTCGGCTTATTCATTTGCAAGTAATCTTGAGCCAAAGCGCGAATAATTCCATTTGCTGCGGTGCTGCCATTTCCAATGCGAATTAAGATCGGATTTCTGGTAGAGATGCTGTAAGTTTCGGTTGGATTTAAAGTGGTGACAGCGTTTTCATTTGCTGCAGAATCGTTGTGGCTTAAAGTAAAAAAGGTGATGAATATGAAAATTTTTAAGCGAGTCATAAGAATTACCTTGAATAAATTTGATTAAATCGAGCAGCAATAAAAAATAATTTGAAATGTCACGATAGACTACCTATCTAAATTGTAACAATATTCAACTCCCCCAAATTAATAAAAATTTTAATAAAAATTAATCAAATTTTAAACATGTCAAATTCTCAAGAATTTAACTTCGATGTAGAAGTTGGAAAAGTTTTAAACCTGATGATCAATTCTCTTTACACTAACAAAGATGTGGCAGTGAGAGAATTAATTTCAAATGCGGCAGATGCTTGTGATAAACTGCGTTATTTAGCAGCGCAACAATCTGATATTTTGAAAGCAGATGAAGAATTAAAAATTTCTATCACCACCAATAAAGCCAAGAGATTGCTGATTATTTCTGATAATGGCATTGGTATGAATCGTGAAGAGCTAATTCAAAATTTGGGAACAATTGCGCGTTCTGGGACTGAAAATTTTATCAAATCTTTAACTGGCGACAAACAAAAAGATGTGCAATTGATTGGACAATTTGGTGTTGGATTTTACTCAAGCTTCATGGTGGCAGATAAAGTTTCTGTTGTGTCTCGCAAATTTGACAGCGAAAAATCTTATAAATGGGAATCTGATGGCAGTTCAAATTTTCAAATTTCTGATCTTGAAAATTATGAAGAAGAACCAGAGAAAAATATTCAGCGTGGCACAAAAATCACTCTGCATTTAAAAGAAAATGCTGATGATTTTTTAGATCGTTTTCACATCAAACATATCGTTCAAACTTACTCAGATCACATCAATATTAAGATTGAATTTATTCCAGAAAATTTAGAAGCGGGCGCAAAAATTGAGGCTTTAAATTCAGCTTCAGCTTTGTGGACAAAGGCTAAAGAAGAAATCACGCCTGAACAATATCAAGGCTTCTTCAAACATATTGCGCATTTGCCGGGAGATCCATTCATGACCATTCACAATAAAGTGGAAGGTATGGTCACTTACACAAATTTACTTTTTATTCCAGCAACAAAACCTTTCGATCTTTTTCATCCAGATCGCAAAACTTCAGTGAAACTTTATGCCAAAAAAGTTTTCATCAGCGAAGATTTAAATTTAGTTCCTGCTTATTTGAGATTCTTGCGTGGCCTTGTAGATTCTGATGATTTGCCACTAAATATCAGCCGCGAAACTTTGCAGCATAATGTGGTTTTAGAAAAAATTAAAAAATCGGTGGTGAAAAAAGTTCTCTCAGAACTAAAGAAAAAATCGATTGAAAGCGAAGAAGAATATTTGAAATTTTGGAATAATTTTGGTGCTGTTTTGAAAGAAGGGCTTTGTGAATCTTCTGAGGCTAGAGAAAATATTTTAGAAATTTGCCGTTTCTATTCTTCAAAATCTCCAGATAAATTTATTTCGCTGGCCGAGTATTTAGACCGCGCCAAACCTAATCAAGACAAGATTTATTTCTTGAGCGGCGAATCTGTAGATAAAATAAAATCGTCCCCACAACTTGAAATGTTCATCAAAAAAGATGTGGAAGTTTTATTCTTCACTGACTCGGTTGATGAATTTTGGGTGACTGTGGCTTTGCCTTATAAAGAAAAGGAATTTCAGTCGGTGAATCGTCATGATGTTGATTTGGAAAATGTGGATAAAGTGGTGGAAGAAAATGCCGAAATTGACAATGATAATAATCCAAAAGAGCCAGAAATTAAAGATGTCACAACCAGCCAATTTGAAGGTTTAATTAACTTCATTAAAGAAACTTTGGGCGAAAAAATTAAGGATGTGAGAATTTCTAAAAAACTAACTGGAAGCCCAGTTTGTTTGGCTGTTGACGCTGGTTCAATGGACATTCGTTTGGAAAGATTTTTGTTAGAGCAAAAACAAATTCAGGCCGGCACCGCGAAAATTTTAGAAATAAATCCAACTAACCAAATCATCAAATCTTTGAATGAAAATTATTTGGATGAGGCGAAGAAAATAGAAAGTTGCGATAAGATTTTTACGCTATTTGATTTGGCTTGCATTATTGAAGATGAGCCAATTAATGATGCTAAAGATTTTTCCAGAAGGCTGCAGAGCTTGATGGGTAGTTAAGAATTTTTGTTAGCTAATCTCATCAATTTTTGCGCCTAAGATAAAATCATTCTCACAAAGTCCATTGATTTTGTGAGTTTGAATCGAGATTTTGCAAAATCCCCAAGTGAAATTTATATTGGGGTGATGTCCTTGTTCTTCAGCAATTACCGCAACTTTTTTCACAAATTCTAAGCTTTCAAGAAAGTTTTTGAATTTAAATTCCTTTGAAATCCATTTTATGTCGTCAGAAATTTTCCAGTTTTTTAATTGAGATATATTTTTTTGTGCTGTTGCTGCATCGAAAGCTAAGATATCGCCAGA
>Ga0114975_10000693_pt1 | contig 25124 bp, 28 predicted proteins | sample S_130626_EF_Meta_FD_87031 | JGI IMG/M metagenome (GOLD analysis project Ga0114975, IMG submission 87031) | Freshwater microbial communities from Lake Simoncouche, Canada to study carbon cycling - S_130626_EF_MetaG | ecosystem: Environmental > Aquatic > Freshwater > Lake | place: Lake...
AATATCATTAAGTAAAGATAATAGTTTATTAATTACCGATTTACATTCCCTAATATCTTTTATTATACCCCCAACCTGAATTAATAATGAGGTTAAAGATAATATTATTTGGTATCGTTTTTTTTCTTTTTCTTTTCCTACATCCGATTTAATCAATCTAATTAAATTAATAATATCTTTCTTAATTATGTTAAAAATAATTTTAACAAAAAGGCTAATAACTTTAGAAACAAACTCAACAAAAAATTGACTTAATTTTACAATAAAATCCATATATGAATTTATATAATCAACAAATGTTTTACCTAATGATTTTGCTATTACCAATAATGGTAATATTACTTTTGGTGATAACATCGCATTAATAAGTGCTTTTGGAAATTCTCTTAAAAAACTCAAATCAATATCTATTTTTAATGGGAAAAAATTATCAGTAACAACATTAGTTAAATCAACCGCAGCATTTATTTGGTTGTTATTGTTTTCACCGTCAATATAATTTAAAGTTGAAATTGCGTCTATAATGGTATCGGAATTTACGGGTAATTTAACTGTTTGACATTCCTCAAACTCAACAACACCGTTTTTTATGTCGGAAATTCTTTGATCAATAATTCGTAAATCAATTTCATCAAATTCAAAAAATCCATCGTTAACATTATCAACTTGAGATACTTTTGATGTTCCAGCAACATCAATCTCTTTATTTGAATCAAAACATAAACCCCCAATTCGTTTAAGGATTAATAACGCCTTACTTAAATCAATTAATTTAGAATTCCCATAACCTTTATTGATTGAGATTGCTCCGGTTAATTGATCCAATAATTGGGCAAAAATATTTTTAAAGTCAACAATGTCAATTGTGCCATAATAATCCTCAAGAAATTCGGTAACTTTATTACTTTGTCTATTTTTTAAATCAATTTTATAGAATTGTCCAACGATTGTTTGACCTGAAGAATTAACATATGATTCAACATAAGTAATGTCAAATAAATTTTGAGTTGACTTACCAAGATAATTATTACCTGCAGACACCGAATAAGGTTGATTTATATTTTGTATTCTATTGTATAGTTCTTTATTCATTGAAAACGGAAAACTATTATAAACCACATTCTTTTTTTCGTATGTGATTTTACCAACAGGACTTGTCGGGTCATCCCTCAATTGTCCAAATAAATCAATTGAGGATACTTTAATATAGATAGATGTGTTTGGGGTGTATTCTTGATCTTCAGAACACCCAATGGCTTTAACCCCTAATTCATTTAAAATACCTTTTAATTTTGGGGCTAACTCTTTAATTGCTGATACAAATGTTTTTTTTAAATATTTGGCAGTTTTACTACCCTCACCTTTACCATTATCATTTGATAATATTTTTGTAAGATTCAATAATTCGTCTAGTTGACTCTTTTTTTTCTTAATATCAGATTCAAATTTATCCACCTTTGTTTTTACACTGGATAATTGTTTTGATATTTCTTTATTAGCAATTTCTAAAGATTCTCCATTTTTCTTTTTTAAATCTTGGATGTCTTTATCAACTTGTTTGTATTTTTGGGTTGAGGAAATCTTTTTTTGTATTGATTTATAACCATCGTTGATATCTAAAGCCATATTATTTTAATTTATAATTTTTATCGTCAGATATGTCTTTCTCAATTAAATTTTTAATTATATCATCATCTAAATCAATGTCGGATAAAGTAAAATCGTCTTGTTTTTCCGAAGATTTTTGCCACATTTGAGATTGAAGTTTTGATAAAGTTAACTTCTTTTCAACACAGTCGTTTATAATTTTTTGTTGTTTTTCAATAACGGGTCCAATAAGTTGCATATCTTCAGGTTCCTTCATCATTGTCAACATTTTATTTTGAATTCTTATTGCGGTATTTCTTTGCTCAACAAGTTCATTGTATATCTCTTGCATTAGAGATAACATTGATTCTTTTGTTAAATTAATTTGTTTTTTTTGAGGTCTACCCATAATAATAAATACTTATATTTTTATTTTACCATTTCTTGAATAAGTTGAAAGTATATTTTACGATATCTTTTAATTGACGATCTAATTTCTTTAGTAGTTAAATTCGTCATTTCCCTTAATTCAAATAAAATGATGTTTTTATTGAATTTATTATTTGATGTGTCAAGAAAAATATTATTATAATTTTCAAACATATCATACAACGCCTGCCCCAATTTTATTTCTTGTTCGGATATTTGCTTATCGGATAAAGTTTCCGATAGTTTATGTAAAAATCTTTTAATGATTTCTTCCGTAGTAATACTATAATCATCAATATGATAAATCATATCGGGACTATGTTGTAAATCAGATGAGATATCTTCATAAGATATTTTTCTATTCGTTTCTTTCTGATCTTTCATTATTTGTCCCATCAAATAATTTTTACAGATGGTTCCAAAATATGAATATGCTTTTTTTTCTTTTGACGGCTTAAATTTATCAATTTTAGTCATCAAGAACGAATGAGTGTCTGTATGAACTTCATCAAAGCTCATATCTTTTCTATACAATTTATATCTTCTAATAATTGAAGATATCATTTTGTCTAAAGGATGTTTTAAAAACTCATTATAAATTTTATTTTTTTCTTCAAAAGATTCAGCGGTTAGATACATTCTAACCGCATTTTCTTCTCTTTCATCAAAATAATTATTAGGTTTTGGTTTTCTACCTTTCTTTTTTACCTCATCTGAAGTGTTTACAATTACTTCATTGTCGTTCATTAAACTTCTTGTGGTTCGTAATTTATTTCCCTTTGATTAATGAACATATACTCTTTTTTCGCCGAGTCAATCCAAAATCTAACTTCATCTTCTTCTAATCTACCATCCCCATTTTTATAATTCCAAAAAATAGATCCTTCTCGTAGATTAGTATGTTTGTAACCAATTTTTGGGATTGTCATAAATCTTACCGAATTATGTGTCATTCTTAAAAGAAACTCATACCCAAAAGTTAACTTAAATGTTGTTTTTAACATTCCATAATTAACGAATGATTCTTTTTTAATTACCAATCCTGACAATTGGAAATTTTGATATGACAACAAAGTTTCATTTGTTAAAATTCCCATCTCACTTGAGAAGTTTGCCGCAAATGTTGCTTCATTGGTGAAACCTAAAAACAAACCTTTTTCATCCACATCAACAACAATAGGTAAAAACGCATCCACATTTGGATATATGTTTGAATATTCTTTAAAGTTTTTAACCCATATGTTTGAGTATTCATCGTCAAACTCAAAAAATGTAACCCATTTAGATGTTGCCGTTTTAACCCCGTGGTTAATCTGTGCCGAGAAATTAGGTTCTTTCGTCCATTCCTCAAATTTAACATTTAGTTCACCAAAATCATAAGATTGTAAAAGGTTGGTTAGGTATGTTTCATTAGTATGAACAATAACGATTTCGTCAAATTGTTCTTTTTGTAACTTCAATGAAGTTATTGATTTTTCAAGGTATTCCTCAAAAAACCCCGTCTTACCACTTCTTATTGGTAAAATAACTGAAATTGTATTTTTTTCCATATTACTCAATTGTTTCAAATTTAGAAAGTTGTTCTTCAAATGAAGTCAACCTAGTGTTTATCATATTGTTAAATAAAGTAACAACATCGGATTCAAATTTATATTCATTTGAAATCTCGGATATAGTTTTTTCCATTTCTTCAAAAACCACAGGACTAATATTATCCTCTAACCAATTTTGAATAAAATCGGCAACCACATCAACAATCATATTTTGGTTATTAATCCAAATACCATTATTCTCATTCATCCATTCAGGTTGTAGATTTGGAACTAAACCAATTACAGGAATACCCATTTTAAATGATTCAAGAGGGTATGTTCCAAAGGCACTTGTAGAATCCAACCACACCGAACAAAAACTTTCTTTCATTGCGTTTGCAAATTCTAACTCTGATAAACCTCTCATATCTCTAAAAGTAATCCATCTATATTGTGGGAATTTAGCGTAAAACGCTTTAATCATATTAACAGTTTCTCTTTGATCTCTTGAGTGAACTGAAATAATTGTTTTAGGTGGAAATTTTTGTTTTTCAAAAACTTCGGAAATAAATGGAGAAACAACATCAACTGAAAGTCCTCTCATCATAGATTCAATAATTTCTTTTTGTCTGTCGGAAGTTGTAATACATTTATAAAAACCTAATTTAGTCCAAGTATCACCAGGATTTAAAGTTTCAAAAATGTGATCATAAGCTTGACACAAAACTACTTTACCGCAAGGTAAGTTAGATATTTGATCCATAACAAATCCGTATATTTCAGGAATTACAATTATGTCTTCCGGGGAGATTGCTAAATTTGTTCCCTCAATTGCATTGTGGGGTAATTTCATATATTCTTCGTCCAACCAACTTGAAACACCGAAGTATTCGGGTTTTTCGTGTAGAATAATTGAGTTAAACCCATTGTTTTTAAGAGCCATAGCCATTTGATAAATGTATCTAACCGACGCTCTAGCATTACCTTTTGTGTCTTGCACCAAAAAATAAATTCGGGACGACTTGTCCTTCATATTTTGGATTGACTTCTCAAGTTTTGATATTTGTTCTTGGTTCATAGTATTAATATTTATTTATTATTTTTTTTGTTAATAGTGTATTGAATGCGATTCTAAAAGGAACCGATGTTTCATTTGACGAACTCATTGCAATTTTTTCATCAATTTCATCGTGAGGATCCGTTAAAATTTCTAACATAAATTTAACCATATCAAATTTAACGATGTGGATTTTTGCCTGACTTTCAGTGTTTTCGGTACCTCCTGATACCACCTCGTCTTCAATTTTGGTATAATCAGCAATTGCATCCAAATCAACATAATAATGTTCTCCAAAGATTTTAAACATAGTTTATAAAGTTTTTAATAACTCTTCAAATTCTGATAATGATGAAATTTGATATTTTGAGTTAATGTGTTTATTGTAGTCAGTATTAAATTTTATAACAATTTTATCTGACGGATGATTTAATAATAAGTCAGGGTTTGATGTAAGTAAAATGTCTATGTTATTCCACATTGAATTTTTTGTTAGATTACTGTAAAAAAATACTTGTTCTAATAAACATCCAAATTTTGATAAGAAAAATAATGAAGATGGTTTTGATCTTCCAATCTCATCAGACACTATTAACAATTCGTTCTCATCTCTCAAATTAAGATATAAATCATTAAGATAATTAAAACTCATAGTTTCTGTTGATGGGGCGTGACCAAACAATTCCATTGTATAATCTTCATACATAAACGAATATAATTCTTCTCTTGATTGAAAAGAAAAGTGGTTACTTAACTCTAAAGAACTAACATCACTTAAAATTTCATATTTAAATGGTGTTATGGTAGATACCTCATTCATCTCAATTACATCTTCAGTATCTCCCGAAAAAGTTATCTCATATGTTTTATCCGTAGATTCAACATCATTGGATTCTATTAAATGTTTTTCATAAAGTTGTTTAAATTTACCGATAGTATCTCTTAATACACCGTTAATTTCAATCCCTATTCTCATCGTATTTTGCTAATATTTTACTGATTAATGGGTTTCTTACATTTTTAGCATCTCTAAAATCATAAACCCCAATATCTGAAACACCATTAAATTTCTGTATTGCGTCATATAGTCCCGATTGTTTTTTATCTTTGTATCTGTCAGTTTGTTCTAAATCTCCTGATATAAAGAATTTACTGTTATAACCAATTCTTGTTAACAACAATTTCATTTGGTTAGGTGTTGAGTTTTGAGCTTCCTCAAAAATTAATATTGAGTTGTCAATATTCATACCTCGCATATACGCTAAAGCAAACACCTCAATGATTTCGGCTTTCTTTAATTCTTCTCTAGCCTCTTTACCGATAATTTTATTTAATAGATAATAAGAGGGGAAGATATACGGATCCAATTTTTCTTCAAGGTTTCCTGGTAATGATCCTAATTTTTCTTCCGCTTCAACTGCGGGTCTAACAATAATGATTTTTTCATATGAATTGTTTGTATCCATTAACAAATCCACTGCCGCCTTCATTGCAATAAAACTTTTGCCAACACCTGCCGGTCCTGAAGCAACCGTGATTTGATTATTTTTTAAAATGTTATAATAATCTTCCTGATTTGGGGATAAGAATTTATTTTTTTGTTTTCGTTTAATTACTGAATTAATAAAATCCTTTTTTGAAAAGGGTTTTGACTCTTGGACTTCGTCCATTGGTTGTACGGGTTTTTTTCTTGTCATTTATTTAAAACTACTTGTTTATTAATCCACTCATATGTTTTTTTCATCCCTTCAAATAATGGTTCAGAAACTGACCATCCAATTTTTTCTTTATAGAGTGTGTTATCGGAATTTCTTCCTCTTACACCTACGGGACACTTAAAACCGTATTTATCGTGGAATTCGTTACCATTTATATTATTAATTGTAATTTCTTTATTTGAAATATCAATAGCCATTTGTGCTAACTCATTAATGGTTACCATTTCTTCTGATCCAATGTTTACAGGACCAACAAATTCACTATTCATTAATCTTAATACTGCCTCAACACATTCGTCAATATATAAGAAGGATCTAGTTTGTTGCCCATCACCCCATACCTCAATAGATCCTCCATCATTTGTTTCTGATACCTTTCTACACATAGCCGCGGGAGCCTTTTCTTTACCCCCATCCCAAGTACCATATGGTCCAAATATGTTATGAAATCTTGCAACTCTAACATCTAATTTATAATTCCTCATAAACGCAAAATACAATCGTTCACTGAATAATTTTTCCCACCCATATTCAGAATCTGGATTTGCGGGATATGCGGAAGACTCTTCACAATTAGGATTTTCAGGATCTAATTGGTTATGTTCAGGATACATACAAGCCGATGATGAATAGAATAATTTTTTAACACCAAACATTGATGCATAATAACTAACATTTAAATTAATTAACGCCGAATTATGCATAACATTAGCATCATTTTCACCTGTAAAAATGTAACCGGCACCACCCATATCCGCAGCCAATTGATAGACCTCATCAAAAGGAGTGTCTAACGACATTACTTCTTTAACTAAATTAGGATCTCTTAAATCACCTAAAATAGATTCTGAACAAAATTCATTTTGTTTAAAGTATTCGTGATTTTTTATATCAACAACTCTTACGAAGTTACCTTCATTAAATAATCTTTTTGACAGGTGACCTCCAATAAATCCTCCTCCACCAAGTATTAAAATTTTTTTACCATTTTTTAGAGATTTCATTTACATCGTATTTAATATTTAATTTATCAAAAATTTTATCACAACTTAATTTATCTGAAATCCAAGGTTTTATTTCATCCTCGTTAAAGTATTTTGAGTTAACCCACCAGTCTTCATAAAATAACGTTGGGTTTTCTTTTTGAGAAACGTCACCGCAAACTAATATATAACCACGATCACTTAATAGTTTTCTTTGAGGAATTTTTTCAATGTTAACATAATTTTCATTAATGTATGAGTCGTGTTCAATCGTAATTACTTTAAATTCATAATCAGTTTTCAGTATTTTATCCAAAAGTTTAAAACGATCTCCTAAAACTTCCATATCTAAAGATAGGTAATCAATGATTTTTTCTTTATAATGTGATTCCAATAATTCGTTTAAATCTATATTCATACAATCTTGCTGAATAAATTTATTTTTTCTGGCTTCCCATTCTTTATGGTAGTCCATTATATCTAATGATATTCCTGACCAACCATTTAACTCCAAAAGATATGTGTTATTTATATTTTTAGGTAAATAACAACCTAAATCTAGATATGTTCCCTTATTTTTGTTTAAGATATTGAACACAAAAATATCTTGTCCGCATTGTGAATATGACTCCATTATTTATTTAAATTCCAAGGGTTTATTAATATTTTATTGGACAAATCATTATCCATTATTGAATCATTGTTATGATTGATTAATATCACTTCTGACCACTCAATGAATTCATTTAAATTTTTTATTGTGTCTTTAGTATTAACTAAAGGGTCAAAAGTGGAAACATCATAACCTTGATTAATTAGTTTATCGTATATATAATAACCTGCAGATTCAGTCGTTACTGAAGTTTCAGGTTTAAATGATAATCCATATATTCCAATTTTTTTATCTTTATATTGGGATACTTTTGAATATAAAATTTTAAATTGGTCTTCATTAATTTTTTGAGTTGCTTTAATGTGAGTGGCATCTAATCCTATATTTTCCGACATTTTAATAAATGCCCACGTATCTCTTGGGAAACAAGTACCTCCAAACGGTAACCCACTTTTAATGTAATATGGGGATATTCTCCTATCATATCCTAACGCCTTAGTTATATTATTTGGATTACAATTAAATTTATCCGATATATTTCCAATAAAATTTGCAAAACTAATTTTCATAGTTATAAATGCATTTAAACTAACTTTAGTAATCTCACTTTCAATTAAAGACATCCTAACAATAGGTGCGTTATTTTTAATAATCTTGGAGTATATTGATTCGGCAATCTCTCCGTATTTTTTATTACTCTCACCCATTATTATTAAGTCAGGATTTTCAAAATCCGTAATCACGGATCCTAAAGCGACTAAATCTGGTATATAAACAAATCCAAAATCCTGATTAATTTTTTTGTTTGACTCAAGTTCAATTTTTTTAATTAGATCAATGTGAGTTCCTGGCATAACAGTGGAACTCATTATAATTAAAAAATCGTTTTTATTTGTTTCTTTTATTTTTTTACACAATTCAGAGATTGCATCATAGATAAATTTATTTGAAAATTCTCCATTCTCAGTTGAAGGTGTATTAACCAATATTATATATACATCAGTTTCATTAACAACATTATCAAATGTCGTATTAAGATCAATATTATCGTATCCGTCATTTAAATACTCGTTTAATTTTGGTTCAAAAAATGGAATTTTTTTATTTTTAAGTAAATCTATTTTATCTTGATCAATATCAATACCTATTATTTTTTGATTGTTATTTGCAAAAGTTACCAATAATGGAAGACCTAATTTACCTAACCCCACCAATGAAATTTTATCAATATTCATAAATTGTTTTTAGTGTGTTTATAATTGTTATCATATCGTTCATTTCACCAATTGTAATTCTTACACAATTTTCTAACCCAGTAAAGGTTGATCTGTCTCTAACTAGTATATTTTTTTTTGCAAGATTATCAATTAAAAACGAACTATTTTTAACTCTAATTAGAACAAAATTAGACATAGATTCAATAAACTCAATATTTAATTTTTTTAATTCGTTTATGAAAAATTTTTTATTGTTATTGATAATCTCAACTCTATTTTTAATGTAATTAATATTATTTAATGCAACAACTCCCAATATTTGGGCAAATGAATTAACTTCTTTTGTATTTCTGATTTTATCAATTTCATTAATGTTTTTCTTATTTGTACAAATATAACCCAGTCTTATAGACGCCAATGAAAATGCTTTAGAGAATGTTCTTGTTACGATAATATTATTAAAATTATTTATTAATTTAACACAGGTTTTATCTGAAAATTCGTAATAAGCCTCATCAATTATAAATAATTTATTTGGATGAATTTTTAATAATTCTTCTATTACTGTTGGGTCAATTATTTTACCTGTCGGGTTATTTGGATTTGTAATGTATATTACATCATTATCGTTAATATCCTCAAAATTGTAAGTGTGTCTTCCAAACGGATCGGTAATGTGAGAGTAATTTAAATTATTTGAATACAGTTGTATATAACTCTCAACTTGATTATAGTTTGGATAATACATCAACACTTTAGTTTCCGAATTTAAAAATGTTGCAAAAATATAATGTAATGCGGAATCTGAACCATTAAATATTTGAATGTTACTTTTATTTATTCCGCAATATTTTTCCAATCCATTCAGTAATTCATCATTATTAATATTTGGATACTCACTTAAATTAACATTTAAAACAGATTCTTTTAGTTTTAAAAGATAATTTTCATCAAACGGTAAATTACATTCGTTCCAATCTAATTTTTTAGTGTGGGTATTTTGAAACCTATTTGACGGAGTGTATGGTTTAATTTTTAATAAATTTCTATTTGTTTTCATTATTTTATTTCAGTTATTACACATCTAATTTTACCTGTTAATTGATCTCTTGGTATTTCATTAACAATTTCTATTGTAAGAGGAACATTACCAATTCTTTGGATCATTTCTTTTTTAAGTTTGTCTAAAACATTATAATTGAATCCTTCATTAATTACAATACTTAACTTTGTGGATTTATCAATTTTTTGTTCTAACTGAAACATTTTTATTTCTTTTATTTTTGACATTACGGTATAAAAATTAACTGAAGGTATTTTAGAATTGCTTTCAGAAACTATCATATCGTCAACCCTTCCGTCAATCTCTTTAACAATTAATGGTGACGAAAAATCATAATTGGGGGTTTCCATTAAAGTTACTACATCATTAGTTTTATATCTAATAAATGGCATAACACTATTCATAAAAGAAGTACCAACTATAGTATTATTTTCATCATATTCAGTAAAAGAGTATGTTAAACTTTCGTGATAATTTTCACTAATTGACGATTGATATAAAAACGAAACCTTCTCAACTTGACCATAATGCATTTTTAAATTAAATCCAAACACACTTTTTATTTTTTCTGACCACATAGGTAAACATTTTTCAGACGCCCCGTGAATTGATTTAACATAATCTAATCTTAAATTATTTTTTTCTAATAAACACGATAACCAATATGCGGTTGATGGATAGGTAACAATTGTTTTTGTTTTAGATTGGTTAATAATTTTAACGTAATCATAAATCGTTTCATCGTTTAAATGAAATGCGGATAAATAAATTCTTTTTAATTCATAATCTTTAACCATCAAATCATTATTATCTTTAGGTGAATGTCTTCTAATCCATACTGACCAATTATTGTATAAGTCACTATTGTGTGATTTAAAACTATGTGCAATATATGCCGCCTCTTTTTTAAACATTGAGTCTTCACCGTAAAATTCTAATCGTTTACCTGTGGATCCTGAGGTTTTGAATAATATTTTTTTTCCATTAAAATTTTTTGATATTAAATCATTAAAATTATCCATAATAATTGTTTTGGTTAGATATGGTAATTTTTTAATATCGTCAAGTGATTGGATGTTGGGATTAAATTCATAATTGGCAAATAATTTACCATAATATGGTACGTTATTTTGAGAGTCAATTAAAACGTTCCTAAGTGTATTTAATTGATATTCTCTTGATCTATCATAACTCCAAGTATTAACTTCATTTAAAAATTTTGATGTTTCATCATATATTTTACTATACCTTTTATTAAAAGGTACAGTATTATAATACATTTTTTTAATAAAAAAAGGTTGTTTTTTTATAATTCTATTTACTACTCCCATTAAAAAAATCTTCAGAGTTTATACCTTTATCGTCAATAAAATAATCTGAATTAAATTTTACTCCGGTTCTTAATTCATTAAATTTTAAACCAAAATCAACAAGTTGATTGTATGTTTGTTCGTACCAATTTTTTTTTGATACACATCCTCTTGCGGTTTCAACTATTATATAATGACCATTATCATAAAGTTCATTAACTTTATTTATTCTATTGGTAAATGGTTTTGCATTTAAATAATCCCAATTACCTTCTTCATTTTTTTTTGTGTCACATAACGTGTTATCTAAATCAAAAACATATCTCATAATAATTCTCTATCTTCATTTTTTATTTTACCCCCTAAAACATCTGAATGTCTTTCAACAATAATTGATGAATTCCTTGCATGTGCGTTAGAATGGATCGTTTGATTTTTTTGTCTTCCTGTACCCCAGCTTGGGTCTGAATCATAATCAATCCAATATAACCCACTAATTTTACCTAATTTTTTATAAGCCCGATAAGAAATATCGTGATCATCATAAGAATTAGGACACAAATATTCGTCAAAAAAATTTAATTCGACTAAATCTTTATAATTATACATTAATGGACCTCTATTCGCAATTTCTCTGACGGCAAATTTATCTCTTGGGTATCCAAGTCTTCTATCTGCAGATCCTGTGGTTATGACAGTATTTCCACGAACTTCATTATTATGTGCGGTTTGAGAAGTAACCGCAAAAACATCGTCAAAACTTAAAAAAGGTTTTAACATTCTTTTATCAAAATCCTTTTCTTTTATAATCATATCGTCTTGGATCAAGATCACGTAATCGGACGTAACCTCTTTTAATCCTTCATTATTTGCCTTAAGTTCAAAAACATCATTAGTGTGGACATATTTAATTTTTACATTCACATCATTAAAAATTCTCTTTACAATGTCTTCAGTTTTATCGACACATCCATCAAACACTACTATAATTTCTTTAGTTAATTCAGATATGTTATTAATAATACCATAACAAACAGACTCTATCATATTCTCTTTATTATGTGTCGTTAAAAGACAGGTAATTGTATTATCCATTTTTTATTTTTTTAAAAATACGATTATGACCCACACAAATTAATTCTATAAATTGGTCATTATTTTCTAGATTATCTTTAATTGCATTACATACGTCTATGTGACCTTTAAATTTATCATCACTTAAATTTTTAAAACAAGACGAATCGTCAAAAACGATATATGACCCAACTTTACTAACTTCATACATTAAATTAATATCCGAAACAACACAATCATAATCGTGACCTCCATCAATATAAATTAGATCAAATTGACCAAATTCCCTAACTTTGTTTTTAATTAATTCGTCAGTTGATAATCCGTTAACAATGTTTTTATTAATATCAAATTCTAAATTAAAATGATTAAATAAATCAATTATAGTTTTATTATAATCGGTCACTTCATACTTAGAAAATTTGTCTCCTGAGTTATTTAAAGGAGTAACCCCAATATAATCAATTGATTTATTTTGATTATCCGATAAAAGTTTAATTAAACTTAAAATTTGACCTTTATATACCCCTATTTCTAAAAAATTAAAATTATTAGGTAATAATTTAATTAGTTCTCTCCACATAACGTGAAAAGGTCTTTCTCCAAAACCTAAATTGTTTTGTTCAATATAAGTTCTATGAGATATTAATAGAGGATCATTATTGAATTCATTTAAAAATTCATTATAAGTATCATCTAAACTTAAATTTTTATATTTTATAAAATCTTCCATTCTGGTGATATATCTTTAGTCCAATGGTGGTTAACCCAAATAATAGGGACATAAATGTTTTTATGGTCATTCATATATGCCGACCAAGCAGATAATGTTGATGGTGCTATTATTAATGTTTTACACTTACTTAAAATTAATAAGTCAACAAACATAGGTTCCCCATCAATAAATTTAATTGTTTTACCGTGTGTATTTATTTTTTTTACAAATTCTATAGATCTACCAATATTATCTGACACAATATAAATTTCATCAATATTATTTTTTTCATCATTTATTATGTTTGAATAAAAATTAGGGTCTACTTGTAATGCCGGATTATTGTCTGTATTAATACCCATTCTCAAATGAATCCCTAAAATATTTTTTGATTTTAAATCAGGATAATTGTTATTAATGTAAATGTCAACAATTGGATTAAATGAATTTTTAACCTTTTGGATTGAATCTTTAACGAAGGAATACCCAAAAAAATATCCCATAATTACTGAGTCTTTAGTAGGTGATAAAAACTCAATATCATTTTCATAATATAAATTTTTATTTTTTAAAATAAAATCAATATTCGTAGGGTTTAACTCAAAATTAAAGGTTGGGAATAATTCATCTATAGTTTTTGGTAATCCATCTTTTATTAGTAACTCATGCCCTCCGAAATCATCAAAATCACTTGGTCTAACAACTAAATGTCTATATTTTGGTATATCAGAAGATTTAGGTGATATTCTATAAAATTTTAAATCACAATTAAATTTTTCTTGTAATCTAATCGCATTTGCAATTTGGTATAATCTATTTCCTAAACCACCTATTAAAATTGGTGTTATTGTCATATTAAAAAATTTGGGTTTCTATGGTGTTTAAATAATTGATCAAATCCTCTACAGTTACATTTATTACCCCATTCGGATGGATCAACTAAAGGTGTTATTTTATGTTTTATTGATAATAAAGATAATACACTCTGATCGTGTCTATGATCGTAATAACCAGGATAATTTGATCCATATTGATTAGGTAAATCAGTCAAAATGTTTATATTTTGACAGTAATTTAAATACTCATCAATAAACAACAAACTGTTGTTGTTTTTTTGATAGATTTGATAAGAGGAATTTAAATGTTTACCAAAAATAAATTCATCAGTATCACAATTCATCAAAACAAATGAATCTTTTTTACAGGATATAAAATTTTGTGCCGATTCTCCATTGGTCATACCGTCTCTATTATCAAATAAAATAATTCCATTATTATCTTTTAATTTTTCATATAAAAATGTTGGGTCCGTTAAAAACACATTGCCGGCATCAACATAAAAAACAATATCCTTATCGTTAATTTTTTTTAAAACTTTATATATAAAATACGGTTTCCATAACCAATATCCCGCACCTCTATTTTGATCTAATATTGATTTATTTTTTTTATAAAATTCTTCATCAATGTCCAATTTACCAAAAATATGGTATTCATCAAAATAATTATTAGAACTTTTGATTAGTGAATCAATTGAATTAAAATAATTCTCAGTCCCAAAAACAATTAAATGTTTTTTCATATCAGTGTCTTACATTATAATATACCTCGGGAGTAATAATCCATTTATCGGATAAAGATTTTAACTTCATTAAAAAATCAAAATCTTCACCGTCTCTATTATTATCAAATAATAAGTTATTAAATTTATTTTTATAACAAAAAGATATACCAACGTCACCAAAAATTAAATAATTGTTTTGTAATGAAGGTAAAATTCTTCCACCAAGGTATCTCATTCTCCAAACAACAAAATCATAATCTAAATATTTTTCTGACAATGTTTTCACATAATCAGGATGGATTGTATCATCATCATCTAAAAAACCGATCCATTCAGTGTCTACCATTTCAATACCCTTATTTCTGACTAAACCTGATTGTCCGTGAACAACACCGTCAGTACCTAATTTATTTATTTTTAATGTTGAAATTCTTTCATCATTAAAGGTTATTCCATCAACGTTATCGTAAATAATAATACACTTCCAATTAGGATTGGTTTGATTTAATATTGAATTAATACTATTAGTTAAAGTTTCTCTATTTAGAGACGGTACTATAAATGTTATAATAGGATTCATTTTTAAAGTAATACTATATTATGTTTTATTTTTTCAAAATTATTTTTAATTTTTGGCATTAAATTATTAATGTAATCGTAAGATAATTTTTTATCTTTTTCGGTGTCCTCGTTTCTTGTGGATGATTCATAATGGTATGCCACACAATTACAATTAATGTAATTATTATACCCATTATTTATTGTTTCAATGTTTAATTCCACATCCTCAAAACAAGAAATGTATGATTCGTTAAACATCCCTAATTTATTAAATAATTTATTTCTAATCATTAATAAACCACCCGTGTTACCAAAAATAATTCTAACATTTGTGTTATAATTATAGTAATTATATATATTATAATGTCCTAATTGAATGATTTTAGTGTCCTGTTTAAACCCAATCAATACACCATCATGTTGTACGGTATTATCCCCAAAGTGTAATCTACACCCAACGGTACCCACTCCGTGATAATCATTAAAAACACTTAACATACCTGTAATAACGTTGTTAAGAATTTTAATATCATTGTTACAAAATAATAAAAATTCATAATCACCAGATACGTGATTTTTTACCACATCATTATTAATTTTGGCAAAATTATAGTAATCATACTCAATTAATTTTATGTTTGTATAATTACTAATTTCTGATTTTAGTTGTTCTTTTTCTTCATCAGTTGATCCTGTGTCGGCAATATATATGTCAAATAATTTAGAGTTACAATGTTCATAGAATGAATTAATACAATTCATTAACATATCAATTTTACCTTTTGTTGGTATTATAATTGCAACTTTACCAAATTTTTTAAATGTTTTTTCTTTGATTTCAGGAACATAAACAGATTCAGGTTTTAAATCCAAAGGTAAATTTTTACCATATTTCTCCAAAAACTTATCTTTACTATCCCAAAATTCATCATTTGGTTGACCAACTGATTGGTGGGTTATTTCAAATGATGATGTAACTCCAATCTTAATTCCGTCAAGATAATTTGGAATACAAAATAAATGATCATAAAAGTGAAATTTACCAATCGTCTCGTCAAATGTATGTTTAATTTTTGTTTTATTAAATGATATAAATAAACCATCAATTGTTACAACGGGAATTAAAAATGGGAATTTAGGTGAGTATCTACTTAACCATTTTTTTTGTCCATCAGGATGGTGATATACTTGTCCAACCATTGTTTGATGTAGTTTATCCCAATAAACCCCTGATTCGGGGAAGTAACACGAACCAGCCTTCCCAATAATACCATAATCAGAGTTATCTTCAAAATCTTTTAATAGTTTTTTACCCCAACCTTTTTCAAGTTTAATATCATTATGACAACAAACTACAATGTCATATTTAGAATCTTTTATTCCTTTATTATAGAGTTCGGATAATGAATATTCATTATGATTCTCATAAGGTAAAATTTGGACCCACTGAAGTCCTGAAGTTAATACAAGATGGTCGTTAAACTTATCATTGTATTCTTTATCTTTATGAGTTGAGTATATTATTGTTATCATATTCCAGTACTTCCGAATCCTTTATCTCCTCGGTCTTTATCATTTATGTTTTTTACTTTGGTAAATTTAATCCATTTACCACAAGCAACGGATGAAAAAACTGCTTGAGCAATCTTTTGCCCTTTTTCTATTATTATTTGATGATTGTTGGTATTAAATATAATAACTTGTATTTCTCCCGTATAACCATTATCCACAGTGCCGGGTGAGTTTAAAACCATAATACCTTGTTTTAACGCTAACCCACTTTTTGATCTTACCTGAAGTTCATAATGTTCGGGAATATCAATGTGTAAACCTGTTGGCACTAAACTTCTACCAAATGGAGGAATGATAATTTCTTCCGTTGAGTATAAGTCAAACCCAGAATCTGTCGGATATGCGTATTGAGGTTCTACAGAATCTTCACGACTAAAAGAGTAATTAACATTCATCTTCTGTTCGTATTTTTCCATATCTCTTTCTAACTCATTAATATCAACCCCAAACTCATTAATTATTGCTTGATAGTCAAGTTCTTCATCATCATCAAACATATCTTCAAAATCTTGAAGTTTTGACATTAAATCTTCAAAATTCTCATCTTCGTAATATTCTCCTTCAGTCATAGATTTTATTTTAATGCTTTTAATTTTTTAATTGCGTCAACCAAAACGATAACATCCTTTTCACAATATTCAGATATTTCTTTTAATTTTTGTTCCTCCCAATATGCAGAATGGACTTTATCTCCTGTTACCTCACCATCTTTTGGTGTTGGTATGTCCATACACGCACACATCAAGTCCAATGAACCAATAGATGAATATGCTCCGTATTGCCAAATTTCTTTGGTATCAATTGCTTTTACTTCCCAAGGTTTGGTATCGTATGACGGAAGAAGTTTTGACGGCATAATACCATTAATAATCATTCTTTTTGCCATCATAGGGATATCAAAATTCTTTAGATTGTGTCCACATAAATAAAAATCTAATTTCTGACATCTATCTAAAAGATTTCTCACTTGTAGTAATACTTCTTTCTCATCGTCACCAGCAAATGTTTGTTTTTTAATTTCTCCATTGTCCAAAACAAACGCCATTGATACACAAACTATTTTAGCAAATTCAGGGACAAGTGCCGCTCTTCGTTTAAACATAAAATTTTTAAGTTCAGTACGAGGACTTAATACTTCATCTTCAGGAAATCTTTTTTGAAACCAATCAAAATATTTATCAAATTGATTTGCGATTTCAGGATTGAAGTTCTGACACGAATCGTAGTCAGGGCAACATCCAACTGTTTCTATATCAAGAAACAAAATTTTTGTTATTGGTATATTAATCATATATTATTTAATTAAAGATTTGTAAAATTCTGCTCGGGTTTTCGTAACCTGTGTGAGATCATATTTGTCTTTTACGGTTTCATATAATCTCTCACCCATATCAACAATCATATTCGGATTGTCCACCAATTTTTTGACATATTTAGCCCAATCCCCGTGATTTCTATTTTTGTCCACCAATAAAGCATTACCATCAGTAAAACTACCATTGTTAAGTGAATGTTTCAAATCAATGGTGTAAGGTCCAACATTAGACGCAATTAACGCTTTTTTATAGAATCCTGCCTCAATAACTTTAAGTTGTGACTTCATTCGGTTAAATACATGATCAACAATTGGTGCCAATGAAATATCAAATTTAGAATAGTTTTTAGCGTATGATGTAGTTGGTTTTGTCCAAACTCTTACATAGTTTTCATTCTCCCAACCAAGATATTCTTCATCATTAAATTTATCCAAAAATGTTTTATATTTTGGTGTAATGATTTTATAATTGTCAGTGAATATACTTTCGTATTTAACCCATACAGTTTCTTCAGGTTTAATCGCTCGTCTTGTTTCTTGTCCTGTTTCTTTATTAATTTCAGTTACAGTTCCTCTTGTATCAAAACCACAAACATAATACTGTAATTTATCTTGTTGAGGTTTTAATTTTGATACCATTCCATCAAGAAGTTTTAAATCGTAAAGGTGAGACGATCCTCCCAACCAACCAACTCTGATTTTATCTGATTGTAATGTTGGTTCATTGAATTGTTCCTCATTTGGATTTATCGCGTTTGGTAAAATAATAACATTTTTATTAAACTTTCTAATCTCACTTGCAAATAATTCGGTTGTTGTTGTGATATATGAACAAACTTTCATATTCGCAACAATTTTTTCGTGGATTTTATTATTTAGAATTAGTTGACGAATTGGATGTTCTTTAGTTGGTAACCAATAATCATCAATATCCATAATTACCTGAATACCTTTTGATTTTAATTTTTCAATTAATGAGGGAGTGCTTTCATAATCATTCCCAATGTTTCTATGGAAATGAACTATTTGATATTGATCCCAATATTTATCGTCATCTGTTTTCGGTTGGTAATCTATGTCAATGTGGAAATCTTCTGAATATAGATTTTGTAACATTACGTGGGGGTCGACTGATCTGTATTTGCCTCAGCCAACCCCCGATTGATCTGATGGTAGAACCAATACTCTGATTCTCTCACGACCATTCAAGGGGTTGTTATTTGTCATATTTTTTAATTATTTTATTTATTAATGTATTATCTTCCTTCAAATCAGATTCCCATACTATTTCTAAATTATAACCCTTTCCTCTTATTAAGTCAATCTTGTTTTTATCATATTCCCACAATTTTTTTGATGTTTTTTTTTGTGGGTAACATACATAAAATAAAAAACCCCCAATCTTATGAATGGAGGTTTGACCTATGTAATAAAATACAAAGGGGTGCGTGTTACTCTGAAATTTTTCTAATTTTAGTTACTCTACCCTCAAAAAGATGTTGACCAACTCTAAATTTAAATTGTTCGTTTGATTTTTTTGTTGACTCAACCAATAAACCGTTTTCTTTTAAAACATCTTGAACGGTTTCTCTTACAATATTTTTAATATCATTTGCCGATAGTCCTATAGTTTGTTGTTGAGGTGTTGATACTCTTGGTTTTGATTCATTAATTAAATCACCATTTGCTTTGGTGTTCATTAATCTTGATGCTTTCTCAACTAATTCATTTGACAAACTTGGGCCTGACATTGAGTTATTTGGTTGATTAATTGGATGTTCCATCATTAATCTTTTAATCTCATCCGGTAATTTTGAATTTGCAATTCTATCTACCGTCGGTGTTTCTGTGTTATAAGTTTTTGGAATTGATTCCTCACTTAATAAATCTTGTGGTAAATTGTAATTTGCTTTAACAGGTTGAAATTCTTCTACCTCCGGAGAACTAAAAGCTGCCGGATTATTCATTCCGTTACGACCCATTGTGTCGTGTCTCTCCATTATTTTTTTTGATATAATTAACTTATTTATCAAATCTTGTTCTGCTGACATACTATACTAAATTTTCTTGGTTATTATTAAATACTGCGTTTATTACAACACTTGTCATACTCTTATCACCATTTGGATTATATCCTGGTTTTGGTTCGTTAAATGTTTCTGCGGTAGGTTTGAATGATACCATCTTATCCACCCTAAACATTCTCCAACTCGGTAGTGGTTTTTTTCCCAAATACGCTTTGTGAGACGCCCCTTCTAAATCCCAAGCTCGTAATACAGGATTTCCCGCCTTACTATACCCAAAACATACAGGTTCAATTGTTCTCAAACCATTACCACCAGGTTCATCCCCTTGATAATAAATTACAACCTTTTGTCGTTTCTTAATTGCATCAACGATTGACTCAATAGATGCTATCTCAAGAATAAGACCTTTTAATGCGTTGTAAAGTTTCATTAAACTGAAGGAGTGGTATATGGTTTATCATATTGGTATTCATTAATTTTTATTTCATTCTTTCTTTCTAAAATATCAACTGATGAACCACCATTAACTGTATCCAAAAATACACCCGTACCTTTACCCAATTCATCACCATCAGACATTGCATCTTTATTTGTTGATGAATATTGATTAACTGGTTTGTAATCATTTTTTGGTATCAATTTTTGTCTTTGTTGTTCTCCTACTTGACCTAACTCATTCAGAGGTTGATCAAAATTTAATCTTTCGCTAATTGCCATTTTAAATTATTTTTTTCATTAAGTCGTTTATTCTTTTAAGGTTTTCCGTAATCTTTATATCGTCATTATAATCTTTATGACTTTCCGCATCTCTGTTCATATTTGATAACCAACCCATATTGTCAATTAATTCATCGGTAATATCGTCCGGCATTACATCACTAACTGCCTGATGTGTTTGGGTTCCATTTCTCATTCCATCAATAGTTGTTGTTACCCAATTATTCATATAATCCCCACCATTTAAAATAAATGGAGCGTCTTCCTTATTTCCGTCAAAATATTTAAACCAATTTTGAATTCGTTCTAACTGTTGGAATGTTATTTGTTCGTTATCTCTTAAGAATGTATTTCTTTTGTGTCCTTCAACACTTGCGTCAGAGTTTGGTACTTGATCAAAACATTGTTGCAAATACTCTTTAAGTTCTTTAGGTAACACAACTACCTGTCCGTATAATTCCTTATTCACCTGTTTTAAGTATTTTAATTAAATGGTTTATACTTATTCCTTCTTTTTCTGCAATTCGTTTAATTGATTGTAAATTCCTTGTCAGTATTTTATTTACTGGTGAATCATCAATTTCGGAATCTTTTTTAATAACATCATCAGATTTATTTTTCTTTTTAAGAATAATTTCATCAATCATTCTTATCATTTTTTCTTTTTCAATTTCCGACAATCTTCTTTTTGTGAAACAATTTTTACAATGTCCTCTTTTCTTTTCTTGTTTTAATTGTTTGTCGTATTTTGGATCAAATCCCATTACTTCTAATCTGTCGTGTCTTTCATATGGATCCTCAATTCCTAATTCTTCTAATGCTTCATCGGCTTGATCGTAAGTTGATAAATCTTCAGTTTCCTCATAACCAAACGCATCCGACATATCTACCTCATCAAGTAAGTTTTCATCATCACCCTCAACAGATTCTCCATAGTAAACCCTATAACCACGAATTGCTGGATTGTTTGTTTGTCTTGTCATTGTAACAGTTTGATCTTGAGTTTTTCTTGGGTGTAATCCTTGATTTAAAATTGGAACATTTGAACCGGCAAAAGACCCGTCGGCACTTACAAATTCTGTCATTTCACCATCAGTTTTTTCATCACCCTTTTCTTTATATTTTTCAGGAATTTTTGTATTTAATTTCATTCCCAATTTTTGTCCAAGTTTAACAATGAATGGTGTTGCGATTGTGCTACCTGGTATGATTTGTAGGGCGATTAAAGGTATTAATTTTAATAAATCTGCGGATTGATCCTTAATAAATTCTTTTTCATCTTTAGGTAATACAAAATCTTTATTTTTTAAATATTCTTTGGCGGAAGACATAAGAATCTGAACAAGGATTCTCGTTTGCTTTGCCTCATCTGATGCAACCTCCTTGTATTTCTTCAAATCAGAATATACTTTATCAAAAGTTTTATTTTTCGCCTCTTTAAAATTCATAGGTATTTTTACAATAAATACTCTGATTTGTTGTATTTATTTAGAAAAAAGATGGCACAACAAAATATTAACCAATATGCGTATTCAAAATTACGAATTAATGTCGTAAATGAGTGTCAAGATATGTCTTTGGCATCTGATGAGGTAGATTACAATCAAGAAGTTGTCTTCTCCCCATATCTTATTGCCGAAACATATGGTAATAAATTACCGATAAATATTAATATATCGGATACAAATACCGCACAAAATTTAACTTTAAATTATAAAGAATATAATTTTGATAATATTTTTGTTTCTCAAAATTATTATAACCCAAAAGACGAAGATTTATCTTGCTTTTCATCGTCAACCGCTTGTGATATAGGTTTGACAGGGATTGATAATGGATTAGTTACTTCAATGAATGGAGAAGTGATAAATTTCACAAATGGACTATACGATAACTCATTAAAATTTGAAAGATTGTATTTTGATAGAAGATTTAAAATGTTTCAAGTTACGGGATACACATCCGAGAATGTTAGAATATCAGGAATACCTTATACCACACTATACGAGGTTGTAAGTAAAACCGGACCTACAGGTAAATACCACGAATTATATGGTGGATTCTATCAAGGGTTTTACAAATTATTCGGATATGACTACGAGGTAATGCCCGAAAGAATGAATAAAGGGTGGTCGGTAGAAATGTTATTAAAACCAAGATTAGTTAATGAATATTTTCCGAGTGCGGGTCAAGCCACATTAAACGATATATATCCCCAAAATAAAAATATATTTTTTTACTTCGGTGCAAGGGCGGAAAACAAATTTTATCACCATGCAGATGGGACACCTGATTGTTATACAGGATACACGAGGGTTACAAATGGATTGGAGGAATGTGTTCAAACTTGTGATTGTTGTAATCAACAAATCACAGATAGTAGATGTATCTATGTTTATCCGCCAAGATCGGAGAACAACCAACACGATCCTCATTTAAATTATGGATGTGATATTTGTGGTGGGGATAAAGAAAAAACATTAACTTGTGGTTGTAATTGTGGTGAGCAATCTTGTGAAACTTGTGGGTGGGAATGTTTTACTCACCAATGTGAAACTATAATCACACCGACACCAACACCGACACCAACACCTGAACCAACACCAACTTGTAATAGTTCCACACCTGTTTGCACACCAACTTGCACGACTTGTGATACTTGTGAAGAATGTCTTGATTGTCCAACAACGGGATTTACATCTGTTGAGAATACTTGTGAATCAAATCCGTTGTTTGATTCAATGTCAAATGCAATAGCACTTAAATTATGTGGTAGTAAAAATAATCCTCAAATTGGGGTTAAAATATTTAGATGGACAGGTGATTGTGAAACTACGGGAACTTGTGTTACGGGACAAACTTATACAACAGGTTATACAATTGATGAATATTGTTCTCCTGACGGGATATATGATTATTGTGAGACGGCTAATCCTCCTTATTTATTACAAGAACATTGGTTCCAAGTTAATGTTGTTTGGGAAAGATATACTTGGTTAGACACTTGTGATTTATGGTGGAGAGGTGGTTTAGGTGACATCACCAAATTTGAATATTTGGATTCGTTGGCAAACAATACAATGAAGTTAATCATGCCTCCAATAACTAATGGAAAGGAAGTTGCGAAAGAAATAGAACTTGTTAATTTAAATCAATCTTGGTTGGACGATACTCAATTAAGAATGGGTAGATTAAAAATTTATGTCAATGGAAAAATATTTTTTAAATTGGAAAACATTGAAGAGATAATACCGAGAGCTTTAAGTACCGACAAAGAAAGACAATTGGGAGTTCCATTTAATATTTCTTGGGGTGGAGGGACTCAAGGGTTACACGAGAATTTAACATTCTCCTCTTGCACCTCACTTGATGGATTATATATTCAAGACCCTGAATGTTTCTCAACAGAATTATTAAATCTAACACCGTATTCAGGATTACAAACAAATATATTATTGGAACAAAATTTTGCTGGGACTTTTATAGGGGGAATATCTCAATTTAGAATGTATGTTGAACCTTTATCGGCTCCAGAAGTAAAACATAATTTTTTAGTTCTTAAGGACACTTTTAATATGTTAAACCCTGATTGTCCTGATTGTAATACAATTGTTTGCTTACCTAATGATTTTACCTATAGTTTAGTTGATTTAAATTTCTTAATAACACAACTAGGATATTTTATTATGACCCAAAATGGTAATTATATACTATCGTAATATTTATAATAAAAAAGTAAATGGCAAATGTTAAAATAACAGATTTAGATCCAATTCCATTCTCATCCATAACTACTGACGATGTATTTCCAATAGTTGATGTTAGTGGTGATGTAACATATAAAATTAGTTTGGATCAACTTAAAACTTATGTTAATTCCTCAAGTACTTTTACAGGTGGAACAGTATCAGGATCAACTAATTTTACAGATGGTTTATCTGCTAATACAATATCGGCAACAACTTATTCTAATTTACCAACAGATGTTAGGGTAACGGGGGGAACTTATTCTTCAGGAACTGCAACTTTTACAAACAACACAGGGGGAACATTTAATGTAAGTGGATTTA
>Ga0114975_10000696_pt1 | contig 25069 bp, 54 predicted proteins | sample S_130626_EF_Meta_FD_87031 | JGI IMG/M metagenome (GOLD analysis project Ga0114975, IMG submission 87031) | Freshwater microbial communities from Lake Simoncouche, Canada to study carbon cycling - S_130626_EF_MetaG | ecosystem: Environmental > Aquatic > Freshwater > Lake | place: Lake...
AAATATAATAGTACTGTAGAAAGGGTCTATGGTACATTGAACGCCCGTTATGGGGTTCCACAAGTCATACTTGCTTATTAAAGGAGAAAACATTATGACACGTTTACTAACCACGTTGGATATTCCAACACTACACACCACGCTAAACAGACATGCAATTGGGTTTGACCGAATGTTCGACGAACTTAATCGTACATTCATTGCCAGTCGCACTGATGGAAATTATCCACCTTATAATATTATCAAGGTCGATGACACCAATTATGAAATTGAATTAGCAGTGGCAGGCTTCGCTCAAGATGAGATCGATGTTGAATTCAAAGATACTCAGCTAACTATCAAGGGCGAACAACAAAGCGCAGACGAGGACGAAGCAGTAGAATATCTGCACAAGGGCATTAGTGCCCGAGCATTTGTTCGAACATTTACCTTGGCTGAACATGTGGAAGTTCGTGACGCTTCTGTGGCCAACGGCATTTTAACAATTTCATTAGAACATGTTGTGCCCGAGGCCAAGAAGCCTAAGAAAATTCAAATCGAATACAAAGGGTAAAAAGTGAGTACAGCAGAAGTCAAAACAGACACGCAAACAGTAGTTAATGTCACGGAGCCCACAAGGTTCAATGTCATCTTTGAAAATGACAATGTTACTCCCATGGACTTCGTGGTTGCATTACTGCAAACTTTATTTAATTACGACCACGAGCGTGCCTATGAGATCATGCTGATGATTCACCGGGACGGTCATGCAGTGGTGGCCACATACCATTTTGAAATTGCAGAACAGAAGGCACTGGAGTGTACCATGAGTGCAAGACAGAATGGTTACCCACTAGAGGTAAAGGTTAAACCTGCTTGACCACCGCCCATGACCATATGAAGTTTCATGACTATACATTTGACATTAAAGACGGTGTCTTAGCCATGGATCCAGAATTAGATATTAATAGTACAGACTTTCAACATGGCGATCTATTCAGATTAGAGTTGGCAGATGCGGACAACTCCATGACATTTGTCAGATTATCTAAATTAGAATCGTTCGTACTCGATAGTAAAAAAGATGATAACTAAAGTATAAGGATATTGCTGTATGAAGCGATGAGAAATGAGTCTTGGACCCGGGTGCGATTCCCGGCAGCTCCACCAAAAGGAGATTGGCATGGACGAGGAAATGATATATCAACTAGTATGTGGAATACTAATAGTTGTCTCGTTGGTGTCATTTGCATGTTATCTAATCTTTTTTTGATGGGGCTGATCAGTTTCGACAGGGCAAAAAGTAACAAAGTGGACAGCTCGGGAATGTGAAACCCGTAGGATTTGCGTATGCAAGTCGAAGAAGCAAAAAACGTAAATGCAAACGACGAACAGTTCGCTTTAGCCGCCTAACAGCCGCTTAGGGTAGGAAATACCTCGTAACAGAAACCACCAGAAAAGGCTCTTCGGAGCCTTTTCTTTTGGGCACCAAAACCTTTAAATACGTTATGGACCCAATTACTATCGGACTTGCTTTTACAGCCGCACAATCTGCGGTAGGACATATCAAACAAGCCATAGCTTTGGGCAAAGATATTAACAGTCTTGTAGGGCAATTCAGCAAGTTCTTTCAATCTGCAGATGCTATCCATAGAGAACGCACTAAAGTTTCAGCAAAGGGCATACAACTAGGGAAAACCGACGCAGAGCTAGGACACATGGCCTTGCAGATAGCCATGCACAGCGATGCCCTGCGTCAGCAAGAACGAGAACTTAAAGACATGATTCTCTGGCAGTTGGGTAAACCGCAGATCTGGGAACAAATGATCCAAGAGCGTACCAGACTGTTCAAAGAACGTGCGGAAGCAGAGCGTGAGGAAGAAAAGCGTCAACTGGCACACAAGAAAAAAATAGCAGATCAAATGATGAATGCCTTTTACTTTTTAGGTTTCGCTATTGCTATTTTTTGTTTTGTAATGGTGGGAATTGGCATCTATGGCGCCATGGAAGATAAAAGAAAGTACGAAGAAAAAGTATTCCAACGCCAACAAGTAAGGATTCAACAGCAACGTGCCAGGGACGCCGAAACCAAAAAAGAATTGGCAGATTATGCTAAAAAATAGTATTGGTTTGTTATTAGTACTAGCATTAACTCAAGACCCCGGCCCGCCTATAAAGAAATGGCCCGAGTGGGAGTGTGTACGTTGGACTTGGACGGGCGATGTGTATAATAGAAAAGTTGTTTGTCTTGAATGGAGAAAAAGAAAATAACCGTCTACAGGTGAAAATTAGTTTATAAATAGAATGTAGGAGTATTCAACTATGAAACAGAAAAATTTAGTCGCTAAATTATACAGAGCTTGCATGGATCATGACGTAGAAACCATGGCTAAACTTCGTGAAAAAGAGTTTGCCAAGATACTAAAACGCAAGGCACAAGGTAAACCATTTACTGCAAAATGGACAGTGGTTCAGTTTTAACTGCCATGTTCTAATATAAATATGGCTATGCCAAAAGCCAAAACATATCGCAGTATTTTTATTTCAGACGTACACCTGGGCACTAGAGACTGTCAAGCTGACAAGCTCAATAATTTCCTTAAACACAATAGTTGTGACACGCTGTATCTTGTAGGGGATATCATTGATGCTTGGCGAATTCAGCAGAATAAATGGCGCTGGAAACAAAGCCATACCAACGTAGTACGGCGTGTTCTTGGACACGCCAAACGTGGTACTCGTGTGGTGTATATTGCAGGAAATCATGATGAATTTTTAAGACCCATGATTCCTTATGGTTTCAGTTTTGGGCTTGTTGAGATACACAATCAGATGGAGCATATAGGAGCAGACGGTAAGCACTATCTAGTCACACACGGTGACTTGTTTGATGGTATTACAAGATTAGCACCGTGGATAGCATTTTTAGGAGATCGAGCGTATGATATCATTTTATCGCTTAATAGTAAGTTCAATTGGATACGTCATCGTTTTGGTTTTGGGTACTTTAGTCTTAGTCAGTACCTTAAAGCAAGAGTAAAAAAGGCAGTAGATTTTATTTTCCACTTTGAAAGGAATCTAGCTGCCTACTGCAAAAAGCGGGGGTACGATGGGGTTATATGCGGACACATACATCATGCCGAAATCAAAGAAATTGATGGTGTAACATACATGAATGACGGCGACTGGGTGGAAAGTTGCACAGCCTTGGTTGAGCACCACGATGGCAAGTGGGAAATAATTACGTGGACCAAGGAAACGGACAATGAAATTAAGTGAAAAAATTACCATAGTAGTGCCCTGTAAAAATGAAGAGAATTATATTCATCATTTGTTGGACTCGTTGCGTGACCAAAACATTGGTGACACTAGAGTTATCGTTGCTGATTGTAGCACTGACGCAACCAGGCAAGTTATAAAAAATAACAGCACCGGATTAACAGTTGAAATCATTGATGGTGGGCCTGTCAGCATAGCCAAGAACAACGGCGCACGATTAGTTAATACTCCCTACATCTTATTCATTGATGCAGACGTTCGCTTCTTTAAGAACACTGTTATCCGTGATGCAGTCAGTGCAATAGAATCAAAAAACTTAGATCTCATAGGATTAAAAATCAAATGTTATGATCGAGATCCAAGAGCAAAGATCGGTTTCATTATTTTTAATACTATAAATCAGGCCTTGAAATATTTTTCGCCTTTTGCCGTTGGGGCATTCATGTTGACCCGCAGAGATCGGTTTGAAGAATTTGGAGGCTTTCCTGAAACGTTTTCAACCAGCGAAGATTACTTCCTGTCAAGAATGTACAGTCCACGAAAGTTTAGAATACTTAGACATCATTTTGGACAGGACAGTCGCAGGTTTAAAAAAATGGGCTACATGGGCATGGCCAAATACTTGGTCAAGAACTTTGTCAATCGCAACAACCAAGCATACTGGGACAGTTTAGATTCATCTAAGTATTGGAATTAATTTGGTTTAATGTCAACGCATTACTGAGCTATGGCGTTATATATGTGTAGGGATAAAAATTCTTACGTTAACCAAAAGGAAACTTATCATGAAATCAGTTATTACTCTAATCGCAACTTTGGTTGCCGCTTCTGCATTTGCCGCTGAGCCAGCCAAAGCACCAGTCACTCCTGCCCCGGCCGCCACAGCAAGTGCGCCCGCCAAAGCCGAAGTTAAGAAAGACGAGAAGAAGCCTGCCAAAAGCGAACCTGCTAAGAAAGAGCCAGCTAAAGCAGACACCAAAGCCGCCCCAGCACCAGCAGTTAAGTAATAGTGAAGCAGACGACAATGATGACTTTGAAATCGACGACGAAGTCACATTTGGTCGCAATCGACGGTCCAGCGAGTTTGGTAAGGTAGTCGACGACGATGTTGATGTATCGGACTACGTTAGACTTAGATTAGCTTTAGCTAGAGCTCTAGCAATGGAAGCATACGAAAAAGCCCAAGCATAAAAGCCTGGGCTTTTTTTATTGGCCTCTGTGGTTGTATATAAATATTATTGTGACAACAGTCACAGCTCGTGTTTAACACACATACACACAAAGGAGAAAACTATGAGCAAAACACCTTACGAGATCCGTCTCGAACTTCTCAAGATGGCCAACGAAATTCTCGCCACGCCAATCTTCCAAACTCGTGAAGCTAAGATGCAGGAATACCATTCCAAGCTAACTGATGCCAATCGTGAAAGCCATCCATTTCCAACACTACCGGATTTTCCGTCTAGCTCGGACATTGTCAGCAAGGCCGAAGAACTTAAAAAGTTCATAGACCAAGCACAATAATGGCTAGGGTAGAAGGGTTAATTCTCTTCTACCCATATCCGGGGTAGTCGATGCAGGTCGAGAACCCGGACTTCATTTAACTTTTATGGATTTTGGTGCAAAAAACCAAAATACCTATTGACATATACCAAATAGTTTGCTACAATGATAGTATGAAAAAAATCATACTAGTAGACGCAGACGGAGTACTTCTTAATTGGGAGTACGCATTCGACATTTATCTTCAACAACACGGCTTTGGCAAAGTTGAAGGTGCAGAATTTGAATACGATATCGGCAAGCGATATGGTATCGACCATGAACAAGGCAAAAAGCTGATCAAGATCTTCAATGAGTCAGCGGCCATTGGTTTCCTTCCCCCACATCGTGACGCCATGTTTTACGTCAAACGATTGCACGAAGAACATGGATTTATTTTCCATTGCATTACTTCATTGAGCAAAGACAAGAACGCACAAGAACTGCGTAAGATGAATTTACGTAAGTTGTTTGGTGAAACTGCCTTTGAAAAGTTTGTGTTCCTTGACACAGGCGCAGACAAAGACGAAGCCTTGGCCAAGTATGCCAACACTGGTTATTACTGGGTGGAAGACAAACCCGAGAATGCCGAAGTGGGACTGCGGGCAGGCCTTAAACCAATCCTAATGGAGCATGGGCATAACATGGATCATGCAGTGGAGGGTATCACGTTGGTTAAAAATTGGAAAGAAATTTACGAAATCATCGCTGGAGATCCTGCTTATGTTTCTTAGACTGTTGGACAAAATTGGACGTAAACGTATTGTCATGGATCGGCTCAGCAACGAGCCATACTTGGAACGTTACTATTTGTTTTTAAAAGATCGAAAGAAATTTCCATTCAATGTGTTTTTGCACAAGTTTCTTAAAAGCGACCCTGACGATGTACATGATCATCCCTGGCCCTACGCCACACTAATTCTCAAAGGCGGTTATTGGGAATGGACTCCTTTGTTTGATAACCAAGGAAAGAAACTGGCAGAAAAATGTACCTGGCGTGGACCTGGACACTTCCGAATCTGCAAGGCCACTAGTTTTCACCGCATTGAACTCGACCCTAATATCACAGCCTGGACATTGTTTATGCCAGGCCCACAAAAACGTGAATGGGGATTCCTACGCCATGGTAAGTGGATACAACACGAAGCATATTTAGAAAGTCGACGAATTAAAAATGTTTAAGCCCAACCCGCTACCGGATTGTATGATTGACATTGAAACCATTGACACTGGTCCTGAAAGTGCAGTGCTCAGCATTGCAGCCATGCGCTGGGACGCCAACAATAAATCAGCAGTTCGCAACAGCGTTGAAATTCTCATTGACGTAGATGACTGTTTGTCTCGTGGTTGTACCTACAGTGAAGATACCATCAAATGGTGGGATCAGCAGGCACCCGAGGTACATCACAAGGCATTTACGCAGGGCCCAAGATTGTCCTTGCCAGAAGCTCTCGATGAGCTTCGCAAGTATGTTGCAGGCACACAGAGATTTTGGTGCCAAGGTCTTAACTTTGACCAAATCATTCTAGAGCAGGCCTACAAGCGATGCGGTGAACCACGTCCTTGGAGTTACTGGCAATGGCGTGACAGTCGTACACTGATGAAACTAGTGGACGATTTGCCAGCCAAAGATAGTCGTGCTCACGATGCAATTTACGACGTAGGCTATCAAATTGACTGCATGTTTCATGTGTTTGATCGCTATGGTATTGATACATTTAAATAGGAAATAGTATGTACGCAAAAAATGACGAAGTTGGTGTAATGAACATTGACTCAGACAAGGTAATTCAAGGCAAGGTAATTGATGTGGAGTATCCCCGAGTTTGGGTTCGACTGCCCACTCAAAGTGTCATTGAATTCAAACTGCACGAAAAAACCGGCAAGTATCTGGGCAAAATGGCAGGCTTAGAACTGACCTTAGTCTAGTATTTTGATCAAGGGCAAAGTAGGCCATAAATACACTTACTATGCCAATTGCCACAGCCCCAACTACTAATTTAGACCCGGCGTCTATCACCAGAGCGCACCTGGAATTGTTTCCGGGTGACTTCAGCTACGATTTACTTCGTGGCGGCATTGCCACTGCATTTCGAAGTACTGGCATCGATGACCGTGCAACCAACACCATGTTGGTCATTGAAGATTTTGGAACAACGCTGGCAGGTAAATTAACGGTACGGGACGTCGACGCCAAAAGTATTACAGTCGATGAGTTGACTGTCAAGGACTTTAAAGTCAACGGTGTATTAGAAACTCATGTGCATGTAACTACACTTCTTGTGGAAGGTAGAGAACTAGTGGTCAGCGCCGGTGCAGTCAATAAAGAGACATTGCACAATGCGGGCGTATACTGGGGACAGCATGGTCCGACTATATTGTTTGATCGGTTCCTTGACAAACTATCAATATCTTGTGGACTTGAGTTAGTTGCGGGATCTGAAATTACCATCAACGGTAAACAAGCTCTGACAGAAAATGCCCTGGGCAAGAACATTAAAAGTTCAGGTTTGACCAAACTAGGTGTACTGGAAGAGTTGCTGGTTGATGGTGAAGCCAGAACTGAAATACTGTACACTGAAAAATTAGTGCTGGGTACTGTAGACTCTCCAGGCAACCTTGCCATCTCTGCCAGCGAAGATCAGATTAGTTGGGGCATGGGAGAATCACAAGGGCAACTGGTTTTAAAAATTGACCAGCCTCGAGGCATTGTAATACAACAAGGTGACACAGTGGTTGTGACCTTTGATTCGGATGCCACTGTAGTCGAAAGCGATTTAGTAGTTGCTGAAAATATCAAAGTTGAAAAAGACATCATTGGCAAGGGCAACGTTGGTGTCGCAAAGAATCTATATGTGGGTGCAGGCGCCAAGATCGACCATGAAGGTGCGGCACAGTTTACTTCAATACGCATTGGCACAAACTCTATCTCTTGGGCCCCCGCCAAACCTGAGTTTGGTGTATTTGTCCGTGGCGACATAGTTTATAACTCAGAGCCCACTGTGGGACTGGCCGCAGGATGGATTTGTTTAGAGTCTGGTAATCCAGGTACTTGGGCTGCCATGGCGTTTGTTGTGCAATAATAATCAATGTTCGATCCCAGTTACCTAAGGGACTTTGATCGATGGTTTTTAGAAAATGCAACTTGGTCTAGACATTTTTTACTTGTGCCAAGAAAAGATTTTTTAACAGGCCAATGGATGTGGGCCACGTATGCTTATCGTGCTCACAAAGATAATCTAACACTTACAAGATGGTATAATCAAGATTTTGCCATTTGGTATTTTTTAACAAAATAAAATATGATAAATGAACCACGTATAAAGTTTTATGGAATAATAGTCGCAATAGTTGTAGGACTATGGGTGCTGGCATCATTAATACCAGAGAGTCCGGTATCACTTGAAAAATCACGAACAGAACAACTTCGTACATTTTGTGTAATGAATAGACAGTGGGTTGAGTTCCGCAATGGCGATGCCACTTGGGGCACTGCTTTATTAGACTATGAAGGCAAGCCAGTGACATGCAGGTCGATCAACAATCAAATATTTCATGGAAGTGGTAAATGAAAGCAATAATAGCATGCGACCCCAAAGGTGGCATTGGCTATCAAAATAAATTGCCGTGGAATAAACTTGAGGGCGACCTTCTACGGTTCAAAGAGTTGACCACTAATGGCATAGTCATCATGGGTAGAAATACCTGGGATAGTTTGCCTAGAAAGCCCTTGGCCAACAGGACCAATGTTGTGGCAACCTCTTCCACTTTGATGTCGACAATCGAAAACAGTTTTGGTAATTATTCTGCCACCAGAGAAGAGTACTTGTTTGCGGCCAGATACCCCAATACATTCTCAGTTACCAATCCTGAAATATTTAAACATGACGACAATGCCTGGGTAATAGGCGGCGCAAAACTTATTAACAGCATGTGGTCTTTAATTGACACAGTGCATCTATCTCGCACGTACACAGAGTATCATTGCGACGCATTTATTGATTTAACTCTACTGGAAAAAGAGTTCGAGTTGAAGAGCACAGAATCAAATATAGATCATAGTTACGAAATATGGAAAAGAAAATGAATCACGATTTAACCTATACAAACTTGCTGGAAGATATCTTGGCCAACGGCGAAGACCGTGGCGACCGCACCGGCATAGGCACTCGCAGTGTATTTGGTCGACAACTACGTTTCGACCTCACGCAGGGCTTTCCCGCAGTTACTACCAAGCGACTGGCTTGGAAATCCTGTGTGGGTGAACTACTTTGGTTCATTGAAGGATCAGGAGATGAACGCAGACTAGCAGAGATTACACATGGTAGTCGGGATGGCACAGTAACTATCTGGACTCCCAACGCATTGGCGCCTTACTGGAAATCTCGGTCTAGATTTGAAGGCGACTTGGGTCGTGTCTATGGAGTACAATGGCGCAAGTGGCAAACCCCCAGTGCCAATGATGAAGATATACTGTTCCGTGACGATTTTGGCAGTTGGTATTCTGGTGGTCCAGGTCCCGCCATTAAAATTGTAGATCAATTAACTGATTTGATCAAGGGTATTAAAACAGATCCCACAGGACGTAGGCACATCATGAGTGCATGGAATCCAGGCGAGCTGGATCAGATGGCTTTGCCTCCCTGTCATGTCATGTGTCAATTCTACGTCAGCAACCGGGGCCAACTGAGTTGCCACATGTATCAGCGCAGTGTTGATGTATTTTTAGGATTGCCGTTTAACATTGCCAGCTATGCATTGCTGACTCATATGATTGCACAAGTCTGTGATTTAACTGTGGGCGATTTAATTATCAGCACAGGCGACACTCACATCTATCAAAATCATTTGGAACAAGTCAAACAACAACTGAGTCGTGCCCCATTCCCTGCACCAACGTTAAACTTGACAGCGTCGATAAAAGACATTACAATGTTTACTATGGATGATGTACAATTAATGAATTATCAATGCCATGGTGCCATTAAAGCAGACATGGCAGTCTAAGGATTAAACTATGAAACAAGAACTAGACGAATTGCTGTGCAAGAAGTACCCCAAGATGATGGTGAACCGCAACAAGGACATGAAAGAAACTTGCATGTGCTGGGGCTTTGAATGTGGTGATGGTTGGTATAATATCCTAGATCAGCTCATGGCCAATATTCAGCATCGTATTGATTGGAAAGAAAAACAACGAAACAGTACCATCAAGTATAACGAGATGGCCACACAGGCCAAGGCTGGCAACTTTGAACTGTTTGAAACATACCATCCAAGTCTTAGTCAAGAATATAAGGACAGGCGAATGGGAGAGATCGTTGCCGATGACCTCCGTGAACTGCCGGAAACAATTCCACAGGTAACATTAGACCAAGTTAAAGAAAAGTTCGGCACCTTGCGTTTTTACTACAGCGGTGGCGATGACAGCATCGATGGCATGGTACGCATGGCAGAAAGCATGAGTGCTGTGACCTGCGAAGAATGTGGCGTTCCAGGTCGTATTCGACATGGTGGATGGATCAGCACACTCTGTGATGAACATGCTCGAGCTCACGGCAAGAGTGACCTCACTGAGGAAGAACTAACTCAATGAAAGTAATTTTATGCACAGGGGGATTTGATCCCATACACAGCGGTCACATCTCATATCTTAATCATGCTGACCATTTGAGAGAACAGGGCGAGTCGTGGCTAGTGGTGGGATTAAATTCTGATGCTTGGCTGACTCGTAAAAAAGGTAGACCATTCATGCCTTGGCAGGATCGCATGGTGGTCTTGGACAATCTGCACATGACTGACATGATCATTGACTTTGACGACAGTGATGGCACAGCCTGCGATGCAATACGCAAAGTTAAAGAATTGTTTCCTGGTGCTGACATTGTATTTGCCAATGGTGGAGACAGAACTCAAGACAATATTCCAGAAATGATATTTGATGATGTTGAGTTTGTATTTGGTGTTGGTGGTGAAGATAAGAAGAACTCCAGTAGTTGGATCTTAGAAGAATGGAAGAATCCCAAGACTGAGCGTCCCTGGGGATATTATCGTGTACTACACGATGTCAATCAAGCCAAGGTCAAAGAGCTGACCTTAAAGCCCGGAGCCAGCATCAGCTACCAGCGACATGACCATCGCAGTGAATTCTGGATGGTCACAGAAGGCACAGGGGATGTCATCCTAGCCAATGAAGACCAAAGTGACATAGCCATGCACACACTGAACAAGCATGAAGGCTTCATCGTCCCACAGGGATTTTGGCATAAACTCAGCAACACCGGACTGGTGCCCCTGCATGTGGTGGAAATACAGTTCGGCGCCCAGTGCGTAGAAGAAGACATTGAACGGGCTGAATAGTCTAGTTTAAATTAGACTCAGCCGTCGGTTGACTTTGGCGCCTAGATGTGGTATACTGTGTACATGTAATACATATACCAGGCTTAACATGGCAAGAACAATATACTCAAATCATCCCAAGTGTGTTAATCACGGGTGCAACTCATTTGTTATCCTGCAAGGATTGGACAAAGAAGGCAATCCAAGTTATCGTCCGCACTGCGGTCATTGCCAGTCTGCAAGTTGGGGCAAATGGCCACATCGAAAAGGTGTGACTCCGTTTAAAACTGGCAAATGCAGTAACAAGGACGGACACCTAGGGTTTAAATGTTTGATTAAGTGGAGCCAAGTTCCAAATTGGGCAACTGGCATGACGGAAATCGATCATATCAATGGCGATAATTCTAAGAATGCACTAAGAAACCTTCAAGAGCTTTGTCCCATGTGTCATAAGCTCAAGGGACAAATAAAAGGTGACTACAAGAGATTTCGTTACAAGCGATAAATTGTTGTAAAAATACAACAAAAAAGATGTCTTTTCTTGCAGATTTTGGTTGACTTTGGTGCCTAGATGTGGTATACTATGTACATATTAAGCAATAAAGGAGTTGGCGATGAAAGAGATCAAAATTAAAGTATTTGGTGATTCAGGTCACGCCTGGGCTCGCTTTCCCAAAGCCCGCTTGGTCAAACTTGGTATCGCAGATAAGATCACTCCTTACAGTTATCAAAATGGTGTGAATGCCTTTTTGGAAGAAGACTGTGATTTGTCCACGTTGATGTCGACATTGAAGGCTCGAGGCTATACTGTAAAGTTCGACGAAAGTTACACCAACAAGTCCAGCAAGATTCGTAGCTATTGCAGTTACCAGGCTTAATTGACATAAATTGGTTTTGGTGTTATAATTAATACTTAGAAACAAGGAGTCCTGCAATGAAGCAAGATTACACCATGTACATTTACAAGACGGACCGTCGTACCAAGACTGGTGAGCGTCTAGTATCCACCACAGTATGGACAGACCGAACTGCAGAGGGCATGAAGCGGGAGATCGAAGGTTTGTATTGGATCTACTTGCCCAAAGACGGCTACCGCTTTGAGTGTGTGCCCACAATGAAGACTGTCAAGAACTTGATGTCGGGCAAAGACATCCAAATCCCACATGACACACCACGTGCCTGTGATCCCTCCAGCGAACTTTACTGGAGCATGTAATGCGCTGGGCTTGCCTAATGTACTACAAGGACAAACTGTATTCGGGTCACTACTGGGGCGAAGAATACAGTTTGGCCCGAGCTCGTAGGGCCATGGCGGAATTACAACAGTTTCATCCTGCCATGCGCTTCGAGTTGACAGACTGCAAAACTGGTGCTATAATACATACAACAAATAAACAAAAGGTTGCTATATGAAAATCGTTTATAATCGTTTGCTGGGTGGTTGGTATATTGTGCGTGGCGCACACCAGACGCCCATTGGTGGCAGGTTCAATAGCCGAGAAGAAGCTAAAGCCCGCTTGAGTTCTTTGCCTGCAATGTTGAGGACAGCATGATGAACAATTTTACAATTAAAGACAAAGAGTTTCGTAATGTCCACAATGGTCTGTATCTACTGGACCGTGTGGTAAGTGATCTCGAGGAGGTCATCCATCCAGACTTGTTTAAGAAATTGCTGAAGGCATCCACGGAAATCCGCAGAGGCTTCACCGGTGTCTACGAGCAAGAAACAAAACAGTTTGACGAGAAGAGCGAACACTATGACAGCGTTCGTCGAGACCTTGGACTGACTGCAACTTGGAGCATCTTTGAGATCGAGGATCTCAACAAGGCCCATACCTTCCCTGAAGCAGAGTATGTTGTATACACTGACCATTGGGGCAAGGGCGAGGTAGTCAAGTCCATTGCAGGCCTAACATGGTCGGCTTTGTACATGGCTGCCAATGCCGCAATCCGTGACAGTGGAGATGACCACCACACGTTCATTGAAAAATTTACTCCCATTCCTGACAAACCTGGTTACCTTAATCTTTCTACTGGATCTTAAATGTCTGCCTACGCTAAAAAAATCAACGACGAATATCGCCAGACCGATAGTCATTTTATCTCACTGAGAGAACGGTTGCAAGAAAGCCTCCAGGGGGCTAACGAGTTTGCACTTAATGCCATGGTGAAAGATCTGAAACGTAAGTTTAAGAACCTTGGATGGTCCAAATTTGCAGACATGGCTATCTGTAAGGCCATTATGGTATCTGGAGATAAAATTCTTATAGACACTACAATGCAACGTGCAGTTAACTTTACTCATATTTTAAATATTCTAAATTATTTTAAAGAAACAATGGTGATGGCCATTCAGGTATACGAAGATCCGGATAAGCCTGGCTATTATATTGCATGGGACGGTCAACACACTGCCATAGCATTATACATAATTGCTACTAAAGTATTAGGAGAGCGTATTGCAGATTTGATGATTCCAGTGGTAGTGTACAGTGTTAAACAAAAAGCAGAGATTCGGCGTAATTTTATTCTGCTCAATGGCGAAGCCAAGAGCATGCTAGACTATATTGACAAGTGGCGTCAAATGGTACACGGAGTTTTGTGTGATGGCGCTGAGGATCCGATTTGGGTACAGGCGGCAGAAAAACAATTACTATTTGAAAACGCCGGACTGTTTGCCACAGATAAAAAGTTTTTAGATCATGACGAACCAGGTGCGTTCACTCTGTTAGCTGATACCATTTGTAGTAAAAGTGAAAAAACTCTTAAGCCAGTTGTCGTAACACAAATGTTTACGCAATACTGGATTGCCATGAAAGCTCTGACCGGAAACGACCGACCAGTGGATGCCAAGGAAGCTAGACAGCTATACGAATACTTTGATCATTGTCATCAACAGGGTATTACTGTCGATGAAAACTACATCATCGAATTTACCCAATTTTGCAAGGATTATTTTTATTGCGACTGGAACGCCAAAGGTGCGTTCTGGGATAAGACATACGATGCGTATGCTAATTGGTATGCTAAAAATAATCCACACGACGTGGATGCAAATGGTAATCAAATAATTCGTGGCTTCTCAAAAGAATTTAGCTGTGGTGGACCTTTCTTAATCGCACAAATGAAGAAGTCAACAAAGCTGAAGACTCCCGCTGTTGATAATGCGTTTAGGCCTGCTAAGAAGGATTTATGGTAATGTCTAAAATTCGTAATCCTGATGATGACAAAGTTAAAAGCACTAATCAAATTCATGAGCAATATCGTTATAAGCCTGTTTGTAAATTAGATGGATGTGAAGAATCTTTAACTATATTTGATGGTCCGGGTAGTAACAGCTATTGCCGAGATCATCAACTCTTGTGTGTTGAATACGGGATTGGCATGGGTAAGGCAGATAGGCCACATACTTTTTACAGAGGGTGGGTATGTACCAAGTGCCAATACGACCCCAGAAAAGACTCCCAGTTCGATGACATTGATGATGAGTTCCATAAGCTTCGTTGTATGCGAGGTGTAATGCATGGTGATCATTTAATTCGAAAAAGCGATGGCGGCAGTGATCGTGAAGAAAACATTCAAACATTGTGCTGTCGTTGCCACATGATCAAGACGTACAAGGAAAAGGATTACCTTAAAGGTAAAACGGTTGTCGAAGAATAACCGTTGACTTTTGCGGTCATTGAGTATATAATTATTAAACACTAACTAGGAGATTCAAATGGCCGGTAAAGCAACCTCGATATATCTTACGATATGCCTCAGGAACACAGTAGAATCTTTATTTCACAGAGTATTTTTCGATGCAAAGTCTTACAACGAGTATGTGAAGACTCCAGAGTTTAAGGCCAAGTGGCCTACAGAACAGTATCAGATCATCAAAGAAATTTACTAACTTTGTAGGACGGCAACATGTTGGCTAGGACTAAAATCAGTGCAAAGAAAATCTACACTGAGTACACTGCCGAACAAGTATGGACTGCGGCGGCTGTGGCACAGCGTATCAATGGCAGTTACGTCAAATATGACTTAATGGACTTTGATGCAACTCCTCCCATTGTACTCAAAGAGAACAGCAAGACCATAATGCAAAAAGTATTGGATGGCGTCATTGTCCCGTTGCCCCAAGATGTTGACCGTGGTGTATTGGTGCGTGATCACTTTCGTGGCAAGGTCATGGACTTGTTGGCTGGTAAAGCCAATGACTTTACGCAGGTTGCCATAGCCGCTACAGAAACTGATGTTTTTTCCTCCAAGGATAGATTGGCCTTTGCCATTGTGGCCAGTCTACCCAACAGCTACGAACGTGACGTCAAACGTGAGACTGTGGACAATCGTGTCAGTTCAGCACTTGGTGGACCAATTGGTTCGGTTGGTGACAAGGTCTCTGTCACTGCTGAAGTTTTGAAGTCAGTGTTTTCCATGAAATGGAACACCAACTATGTCACAGCCATTACCAATGATGAACAGGTGGTGTTCTTTGCCTACAAAGAAGCATTGCCCGTTGGTGGAATTTATAATCTCAAGGGCACGGTCAAGTCGCACCGGGATCAGGGAGTGACCCAACTCAATCGTGTAAAGGTAACAAGTGATAACATTACAGAAAGTCAACAATGAAATACGTGCCAACACTAGCCCGCACCTTGAACTCGTTCAAGGTTTGGGTCATTACCACTTGGTCTATAACAATGGTAGGAGATATGCTACTACTAGCATCTGCGCTCCTACTCTTAGTCAATTTCCGCTGGCAACTTGGGTAGAAAAAGCCCGTTGTTTTTATGCAACACTAAGGAATCTAAAAGGTTGACATATGGTATGTTTGGTGCTACAATGTATACTTAAACACTAAAGGAGCGAGAGTTATGGGAACACGTTCACGCATTGCCGTCATGCACGGCGAAGTCTGCAAGTCAGTTTATTGTCACTGGGATGGCTATTTGGAACACAATGGCCGGATCCTACAAGAACATTATGACAGCGCCAAGGCCAACCACCTGGTGGCTCTAGGTGACATCAGCTCATTGGGTGCTAAGATTGGTGATGCACATCCTTTCTCAAAGTTTGAGATCAACAGTGATTCCCCAGATTTCGACAATCTCATGGCTGTACACGAACAGGCACAAGCAGAAGGTTGGACCACATTTTACGGTCGTGACCGTGGCGAAGAAGATACAGGGTTTAAATCAGACATGACCTTTGCAGACTTTTTAGCTCGTGTGGACGGCTGTGGTGCAGAGTATTATTATGTCATGCGTGATGGGGTGTGGTATACAGGTTGTCCTGATAAAGGTTCTAAGTTGGTGCCTTTGGCAGACGCCCTTGAAACTGTCAAGGAAACTACATGATTGTAAAATGCCGTGAATGTGGTGAAGACCACAACCCCAAAGAAGTTGAATTTCTTAACATAGAAGAAGACATCCACGGACGTGATGTTATGGAATTCACCTGCCCTGTTACCAAACATCCAATCAAATCTCTAGTGTATAATAATTAATTTTTAAAAGGAATTTAGAATGTCTTACGAATTTGAATCACTTGACCGTATTGTTCGCAATTGGATTGACAGCTCTGCCAAGGATGCTGGCTTGACTGTGGAAGAATATTCACAGCATGAAATCGACTACGGTGATTGGTTGGACGAGCAGGAAAAAGATCCTGATGAGCAGGCCTACATCAAGTACATGGAACAAGAAGAAGCCAAGTACATGAGAAGCCTGCGTTAAAATAACAGTTGACATTGATCAACTAATCTTGTATAATACACTTTGTCATTGGCATTTCCGTCCATGACAATATTAACTCTAAAAGGATATTTTATGATTAAAGTAGGCGATACCACAATGAAGTTACTCAAGTCCAAGCCGGGCAGTCACTTCCTGTTTGGATACAACTCCGACATTCCAATTCGTACTTGCAAGAAGTACGGCGTTGAGCTTCGTGTTGCTCGTGACAAGGCCCTGGGTCTTAAGTTTGTAACTCGTCTCTAATTGAAATGAGTGAGATGACAGTACTTGATGTCCGTTGGTTCTCAGGAACCTCATGTGTGGGTGTGGTCAAGGTAGACATGCCCCATGAAGGCATCAAGTACTTCATCTCTGGTTGTACCGGTCAAGACGAAGAAGTAGACAAAGAACATATCGCCGCCTGGGGTGCCACATTCCCCAACGATGTCGGCGATATGTTGTTTGGTTCACAAAGGAAAACGCATGGGATTTCTTAATCGTTGGATTGCTCGCAAGTGCCGAGAAGCATGGGAAGAATCGCAGGAACGTCCGGAGGACGTGGATTCCTCGAGCCTTGTGAAACGTAATCGTAACAGGGGCATTGGACTAGTTACTGCTACTGACAACAATCCCGGCGACAGTGCGCCCACCATTAATTTCTCCCTGAGTTTTGCCCAGGGCGGCAAGATCATTACAACCACTTACTACGAACCTAAAACTGACAGACACAATCGTACAGTGCATGTGATTCCCGACGAGGAAGACTTCGCCGAACGTGTCAAAGAAATCGTGTTCAAGGAGTGCCTGACCCGTGGATAATACATTGTGCAAAACATGGTTGTTGAGTTGGGACCAAAGTGGCCTTGAAACCATAGCTCTAGTCTATGACCCACAATGGGTACTGGATACAATTGCCAGTGGCAAGACTCCCCAGCCTAATGTAAATGTTAGAAACGTTATTCTTAGAGCACAGGTTAATCAGCAACGTCACTACGAAGTCTATGCAATTAACTTTGACTATGATATGACCGAAGGCGATATACTTGAGTTTTATAAACAGAGCCCGCAAGGTTTTGTTGACCTAGTTCGAGACCGAGGACATGTCATGCACAGCGACAGACAGAAGTTCGATGAGTTGGTAATACGATGATGTAAGGACTACTATGCCCAAAGATTCACAATTTAGAAACTGGGTTCGGAATTTGTACCATGATTGTTGTGAAGAGCGACTATTGTATAAACAACCGGCCGATGACTTAAAAAAGTATTTCAATGATTATAAATGGTGGCTCAAACGTGAATATCAATTCCAGAAGGATAAGACCAATGTGGGTTAATGAAAAAACTGAACTAGATATAATCTATCAAAATCTAGAAATTGTGGACGGCGACACCGATGCAGTGGTCAATGAATTTTGTGACATGTGGTACAATGACATCGACGGAGTCAAAGACTCTGACAAGGGCACATTGATACAGGCCGCCAATGGAATTCTAACCTGGTGGAATGTTGAATTGATGGTTACTGATTTGGCTTGGGCCGAAGACGATAATTGTTTTATGTGGAAAGTACAATAAAGAACGTTCCAGCTAATCACTGGATACTGTGACCCGCAGGATGAGAAGTGCTGTGATAAGCAAGGGTGGTTCTAGTCCTACCGAACTAGCGTTGGCAATACGAGAATTTCCCCTGGTCGGGAAGCGGGTGGAAGGTGAGGCCAGACTGGGGTAACCCGGGAAAGGATGCACTATAATTACCGCCGCAGGGGGAAAGCATTTAGGTTAAATATCAAAAGGGCATCAAATGGAAAAAATTGAAACAGCAAGCATGAAGCAGAAAAAAGAAGACGTTCGTAAGAGTATGGAAGATGCCCTGGCGGAATATTTAAGCAAAGGCGGCCAAATTACCAAATGCAAGGTCGGTGAATCCGGCAGAGTCGAAGGCGCCAGCACCAGCATGTGGGGCCGCCCCGGCAAGAAGAAGAAAACTGAAACCGAAGAAATCGAAGCATAAGTATTATCATGCGAACAGTCAATTGTGTTAAACTCAATCAAGAATTAGAAGGTATGGATCGTATTCCCTACCCTGGCGAGTTTGGCCAACGGTTATATGACTCTGTTTCCAAGCCAGCTTGGCGAGCATGGTTGGATCACCAAACCATGCTACTCAATGAGCGCCGTCTCAATATGTTAGACCCGGACGCTCGCAAATATTTAAAAACTCAATGTGAGAATTTCTTCTTTGGTGAAGCTGTTGATCAGCCCGAAGGCTATACACCACGAATATGACAGGTCTATGGGCCTGTAGTTTAATGGTAAAACGGCGGATTTATATCCCGTAAGCAACAGATAATTGGTTCATCTCGGTTCAATTCCGGGCAGGCCTACCAAACTTTACATAAATAACTGTAGCAGACTTCATCAAAGGTTGATGATGTTTCACACTTATTTAGGAGAACTACTATGTTAATCAAAAAAGACGGAAAACTAATTTCATCAGCTGAAATGTGGGCGGCATGCGAAGCTTGGGAAAAGACTTTGAAGGCTGAACTAGAGATCGAATGCGCTGAATTGCGTGTGGCCAATCGTGCGTCTGCACCTGGTGCAGACGGAGTCAGAACTGCCCCTTGGAGCGACGCACAAGAAGCACGTTGGGGCGATTTCTTTGGTGCATTTACCACAGCGGCCAACATCACCATTGAAAACACCGACTTTACCCCAGTTGAATAATTCACAGTAATTAGACAGTAATTTACCCCTTGTAAGTCCATGATTTACAAGGGGTTTTTCTTGACTAAAATTCTGCATTTTTCGGTTGACATTTGGTTGAATTTGTGGTATAATACACACATGAACAGAACAAACGAACTATTACAATGGGCCGGAGCCGGCTTTATTGTTGCAGGACACACCTTAAATGCCGTGGGTCCCAGCATGCATCCCTGGAATATTGTCACATTTTCCATTGGTACCATAGCATTTTTGGCTTGGGCTATACGTGTTGCAAATAAGCCACAGGCCATGGTCAACGTTGTGTCATTGACCATAGGGCTAGTAGGGTTATATAAAGCATTTGGTTGACATTGGCACCAAAAGTCTTTATAATACTAACATCAACTGCAAAAAAGGCATGTATGCAAGCTAGAGAACTCAACACCCAAGAAGCTCCAACTAAATGGTTTGCGGCCATGGATGCCCAGCGTCGCAACACCAATAACAAGAGTCACTTCCCGCAGACTATTCAAAATCAAATCACTCGCATGCTCACAGTCATGGACATGGTCTATTCAGCCAAAGGCGTTTATGAAGCCTACGGCAAAAAAGGTGTGTCAATCAAGATTGACGGTGCTGTAGTCAAGGATCGTAAGAATCTCATGGCCTTGGAACAAGAGTGGACTGCCAAGGGCTTTGTCAAAAAAGTAAGCCCGCAAGGCATCATTTATCGGTTGACAGCCTAACCAAAAGACGTTATAGTACTAAAATCAACTGCAAAAAAGGACTCGGACATGAAAGCACTGCAAAACTTCGTAGCCCAGAAAAATCACTGGAATAGTTTCTTCAAAGGAACTCAGTTCAGTCTTGACAGCGCCACAGATCGTCAAAAACTGGCTGACATGATTGACAATGCCCTGAGCCCAGAGAACTTGACCTGCGATGGCGAACTGCCCCGTGCAGAAGTCAATCGTCGCTACAAGGAATTGATGACTGCGGCCCGGCAACTCAAGAAGCTGGACCCCAGTGTCAAGTTTTACGAATACGAATCAGAAATTGCCTAAGGAGAAAACAATGGAAAAAGTAGTACGTAACGGCAAGGTAGCCGTGCTGGTGTCCCCAGGCTTTGGTGCTGGGTGGTATACTTGGAATCGGGAACACCCCGAGTGCCTCTATGATGCCGATGTGGTGGCCTGGGTAGAAGGCGGCAAGGGAGGCCCTATGCCCGACATGGCGGCCAAGTATGGATGGCCGGGCTTCTATGACGGCGGTGGCCGCGACTTGATCATCTACTGGATTGACCAAGGAGAGCAGTTCCGAGTTGACGAGTACGACGGTTCTGAATCGTTGGTATTTTCATCAGAAGAGAAGTGGATGACGGCGTAATGAAATTTTGGCTCATCATATTCTTTTTTACTCCGGGTAATGGAGAGTTTGTGCGTCAGAAAGAGATTGCATATAAGAATGAAGCCCGATGCTTGGCAGCCCAAGATAAAGTGAAACCGCCACACCATAGTTTTATTGTCCGCACATTCTGTGTGTCAGACAATCATCACAGTGGTCGGGCCAAAGACCCCAACGTGGAGTACGATTAAATGGAAAAGTTTTTTGAATTCGTTCTCGCAACATTTGCAGGACGCATTGTTCTATTTTTTATAATTGTCGCCAGTCTGTGGACGTATAAACTTTATACAGGACTGTAAACTTTTTGGTTGACATCCTGACCATTTGGTGCTATAGTTACTATATTGAAACAGCAAAAAGGACCGGACATGGGCTATCGTATTCTTAACCAACGTGACAGCAAATGGCAAGCTCGCAAGGGCTTGGAAGGTCCGTTCTTTTACCCCAATGGCATGGCCCTGTACTATGACCCCAAAGAGGGTGCATACTGGGATCCAACCACTGATTTCTACCTGTCCAACGACGAAATGGACATCATAAACCAGCAGATTTTCACTGCACTGGCCCACTAAAGTGTTGCAAAAATACAACAAACTTTTGGTAAAAAAGATGCCAAAAGTGGTTGACTTTGGTGCGTAAATGCGGTATACTATGTACATAGTAAGAAATAAGGAACACGAAATGGCTTATATGTCCCAGGAAAAGAAAGCAAAGATTGCCCCAGTAGTCAAGGCAATTTGCAACAAGTATGGCGTCAAGGCCAGTCTTGCAGTACGCAATCACATGACGCTGGCCCTGAACATCAAGGCAGGCTCCATTGACTTCATTGGTAATTCCAATGCGGTGTGTGGCGCAGACTTTTATCAAGTGTCACGTGGCTTCAAACCCAACACCAGTGGCTACGACCAAGTTAATCCGTATCACTTTAAGAGTCACTACAGTGGCAAGGCCCTGGCGTTTCTCACAGAAGTGTTGGCGGCCATGAATGTTGGCAATCACAACCGTAGCGACATCCAGTCAGACTACTTTGATGTGGGCTGGTACGTTGATGTCAACATTGGCAAGTGGGATGCACCCTATGAGGTCTCGGGTGCCAAAGAATTGGCTTTGGCATAATAAATGGTTGACATCCAACTAGATTGGTGTTATACTTACTGTATTGAAACTGCAAACAAGGACTGACAAAATGGCTACTACAATTTCAGACGTTAATCAAGCTATCATGTTTGGCAACTTCAGCAACGACGAACTGACCAGCATCATCGATGCAGTCAAGTTTGCTCGTAGCCGGATACAGAAGCAGAACATTCGTAGCATGTGCGTGGGCGACCCAGTGACGTTTACTTCCAGCAGAACTGGCATGTTGGTCAAGGGCATGGTACAAAAGATCGCCATCAAGTACGTCACAGTCAAGACCAACCAAGGCATGTGGAAAGTGCCTGCCAACATGCTTCAAGTGTCAGCGGCTTGACACAGAGATTAATCCATGCTACAATGTAGCATGGTAAGAATTCAAATTGTACAATACAAAAACAAAACGGTTGACTTTGCTGTTAATTGGATGTACAATATGAATATGGTGCGTGAGAAACACCATGCAACTTCAGGTAAACTTAACTTTAACAATCGAGGAAATTAATATGAACAAGACTTTTAATATTGCAGGTTACTCTAAGCTCAGCGGTCAGTACAAGGCTCGCTTTGCCAATGGTACAGTGGCAGAGCGCACTCGTGTGCTCAAGCGTGATAACCACGCTGACATCTACTTGGTCGAGTTGCCCCAGGCAATGTCCAAGACCGAGGCAGCTCAGTTTGTGCTGTCCGGCTTGACCGCAGTTGAGCCTGCGGTGGGTGTTGCGCTCAAGCGCATCATCGAGAAGGACGGCGCAGTGTCCCAGCCAGTAACTGGCAAGATTGCGGCTCCCGTGAGCAAGGCACCAGTGGCCAAGGCTGTTGTGGCCAAGGTGGAAGCTTCGGCCTAATTGGCCAAGACACCTGAAGGCTCAGAAGCAAGGGGTTGGGCAACTGACCCCTTTCTTTTTGCTTGACACAAGTGCCAAACTTTGCTATAGTAGTGACATAAGTTAACAAGGAGGCAGACATGTTTCGTATTAATGATAACAAAGGCTTTTCAATTACTTTTGACAATGGCTACACTGTCAGTGTACAGTTTGGTCCAGGTAACTATGGCAGTAATCGTAACATTGACCCCATGTCTCGTGACTATGCCCACAGTGACGGTGCGAGTGCAGTCACTGCCGAAACTGCCTTGCTAGATCCCCATGGCAATTTTGTAGCATACAAGGATGATGACGTACAAGGTTATCAAACAGTTAACGATGTGATGGCATTGCTAAACTACGCCGCCGCTCAGAGGTAATGACATGAACCAGTTAGAACTTGGTAAGACTGTGACCATCAAGGTCAAGAACATACTGTGGCCACATCGCCACTTGTATGCCATGGGCGTGGCTGGTCCAGAGTTCAACACATACTCGGGCACCATCATGCGTGAGAAGTGGTTCAGTGTTGACGAGGTTGGCATCACCACAGACAACCCAGACTTCCCATTCCGTCGCATCAACCGAGACAGTATTGTAGCAGTCGATGATGTGGCCGTGGATTTTATGCGAGTGCCTGTAGACCGACGAGAATACACCTTCACTGGCAGCAAGGGTGATTTGTACACTGTGATCAAACAAGGCAATGCCACTACCTGCACCTGTGCTGGTTTTCAATTCCGTAAAAAATGCAAACACGTTGAAGAGGTCAAAAGTGGACTATAACCCAGACAAGTGGCTCATGGTCAAGTTGACCAATGTCAAAGACAGCAAGTCGCATTATCGTATATTTGCCACTTGGTATGGTGGATATCTTGGCAACGATAGTTGGAAATTAAACAGTGGTGTCACCGGCATTGACTTTGTCAACGACGTTTATTCTTTTGCAGGCAGTTCAGGCTCTGTATATCATTGCCACAAAGACATGTACGGCTCCAGCGGCTACGGACATGGTGTATTGCAAAACCTAATTGATCAAAGTAAAGAACAGGTGGCCATTGAGGTCATGCCTGAGGACACAGATTTTTTAACTTTAGACTACACCACATGAACACCGAACACACTTGCAATGTCTGCGCCTGCACCTTCACAGACAGTGAAGGTGGAGTACACGGAGAATTTGGAATTATCCCGGTGTCATTTTGTCCAACTTGTTTAAGTTGTATGTGCGACATGGTGCATCAGCTTGCGGAGTTTGATCAAGAGGAATCGATGCCGTGAAACTGTTACTGCTGATCCTACCTTTGCTCGTGGCACAGTCTGCCAATGCCAATGAATCATCGTGCTATTCGATATCAAATGTTGATCAAAAGAACACCTGCCTAGCATTGGCCAAACGACAATCTTCTTATTGTTACTCTGTGCAAAACACGGACACAAAGAATATTTGCCTAGCACAGACCAAAATGCAACGAAGCCACTGCTACAGTATTTCGTCACCGGACGTTAAGAAACAATGTCTTGCTCTAGTGCCTTAAAGGATGTATAATGAACGAACGAATTAGAGAAATTGCTGAACAGGCTGGATGTAAAGTTATGGATGATGGTGAGTGGTATATTCCGTCGGCAACTGGTTTTGAAAAAATTGTTTATACTAATGGAATGGGATTAGAAAAGTTCGCCGAACTTATTATTCGGGAATGTTTGGGTATTGTTAATAGACACGAATACAGTTATCACGAAGCCGACCCACTTTGGGAAACTGCACAATTGATTAAAGAACATTTCGGAGTTGAAGAATGACTGAACAAGTCGACAGTGATGGCGCCACACCAATGTGGAGACCCGGCGACAGAGTTTTGGTGCTGCCACTTAAAATGGAAGCCACGGTAATACAACAACGTCTAAGTTATGATGGTCCGGAATATTGTTTCTGGGGCAATGTTGAATTACGGTATGACGATGGCGTTAGTGGTGTTAGCAATAGTTGGCAACTTGCAAGGATTGAAAAATGACTGATAGATTTGATTTGGAACAACAGATTTTAGACTGCTGGAAGATCACCGATGAAATTCCCATGATGGAAGCTCA
>Ga0114975_10000697_pt1 | contig 25046 bp, 19 predicted proteins | sample S_130626_EF_Meta_FD_87031 | JGI IMG/M metagenome (GOLD analysis project Ga0114975, IMG submission 87031) | Freshwater microbial communities from Lake Simoncouche, Canada to study carbon cycling - S_130626_EF_MetaG | ecosystem: Environmental > Aquatic > Freshwater > Lake | place: Lake...
CATTTAAGAAATTTAATTACGGCTAGCCTGATCAGGAATACCCGTGTATTAACCTTCAAAAATGAATTTCACCCAAGATATGGTCATGGTGCAACAGAGGTTATATTTATTTAACCTCTGATTCATCCTCCATAATTCCAACCATTTTTAAGACTCCGTACTCATTAGATCTCCCAGAGTTTCTGGAAATGAGTTCAGAAATGAAGCCGGCCAAAAAAAGTTGTGTTCCTAATACCATACAAGTAAGGCTTAAATAAAAGAATGGATTGTCCGTTAATTTCATAAGTAAATAACCTTGGTACATATAAATTAATTTCCTTATACCAAGATATGCCGCAGAAATAAATCCGATGCCAAAAAGTAAGGTTCCTAAAGAGCCAAAGAAGTGCATGGGACTTTTTGAAAATTTTCCCATAAAAGTAATGGACAGTAAATCTAAAAACCCGTTTAGGAAACGTTCAAAGCCAAATTTAGAAACACCAAATTTTCTTGCGCGGTGTTCCACCACTTTTTCCCCTAATTTATAAAATCCTGCCCATTTTGCCAGAAGAGGAATATATCTGTGCATTTCACCATAAACTTCAATAGCTTTAACAACTTCCAGGCGGTACGCTTTAAGACCACAATTAAAGTCATTTAGTTCAATCTTTGAAATACGTCTGGTCACCCAGTTAAAAAATTTAGAGGGAATTGTTTTACCAAGCGGATCATGTCTTTTTTTCTTCCAACCTGAAACCAAATCGAACTTCTCCTCAGTAATCATTTTATATAAACCAGGAATTTCATCTGGACTATCTTGTAAATCTGCATCCATGGTGATTACTACCCTACCGACAACTTTTTGAAAAGCAGAATGTAAAGCTGCAGATTTACCATAATTCCTTCTAAACCTAATACCCTTTACAGAAGAATATTGCTGATGTAAAGATTCCACTACCGCCCAGGAAGCATCCGTACTTCCATCATCAACCAAGATAACCTCATAGGAAAATCCATTTTCTCCCATGACCTTGTTTATCCATTGAATCAATTCAACTAACGATTCATCCTCATTGTATAAAGGAACAACCACAGAAATATCGAGTAAGTAATTCATATTATTCTTTTTTAAATAAATAAGCGGAAAGCATAGATAAAATAAATCCCGCTGGTAAACCCTGTATAAAACTAAAGAAAATGGTACCAGGTTTTAAATTATTTGAAAGTTCATCCTTTGAAATTTTCCAAGCATTCTGCTGTTCCGTTCCAGATAGTAAAGCACTGGATTCTAAGCCATTTTTTATTACATTATATTGAATATCAATTAATTGAACATCTATATAATTAGTCATTACAAAATATAAAACATTATAAAAAGCTGAATTCAAAAAAAATAAATAAAAGAAATTTCTTAATGCAATAATAAATGAAAATGGTAACGTTTGATGATGAAAAATGACAGCACCAAACGAAGCAAACAAAATGAGGAAACTTCCCCAAAATACCAATGGATTAAAAAATAACTGTTTGTCTATAACATAGAAAATCAGAAAATATATACAGGTTACCAAGCCAGATAAAAGACCAAGATTGGCAGGTTTAAAAAAATTAATTTTCACCATTTGTTTAAAAGCCACTTTCTGGAATACGGTTTTTCTTTCTTCCAATAATTCCACCAATTAAACCAATAATTAATCCGTAAATAATTGGACCTGTAATTAATGCTTTAGCCAGACTTGCCGTTGAAAATCCCTCCTTTAATTTAACCATAGCTTGTTCCACCTGACCTTCATTCATACCCATCGTTAAATACATTTCCTCCATTTGTCTCATCATAATATCAATAAAACTGGCATCTACATAAGTCAGGTATATCAAGTTGAAAAGTGAACCTAAGAATCCACAAATAGCACCAATGATTACAGCTACCTGAAAAGAATCTTTGAAATGTATATACCCACCAAGCTGTTCATTCCTGTAGGACTTTATTGCCTGATAGGCTAATAAAAAAACCAATATAAAAGAACCAAAAGAAAATAAACCTTGCTGTTGAAATGAAACGGAATCGCCAGCAAAAAGATACCCCATAAGCGTAACCCCTATAGTTAATAAACCTGCCAAAATTCCAAACCTAAAGGCGTAAGGCCATTTGACAGAAAAAGAAAGAGGATTTGCAATAGAATTTTCCATGATCAAATTTTTTTTCCAAAGATATTAAAATTAGACAGAAAGATTATCATTAAACAGACTAAGTTTACCCTTGTTATAAACGCCATAAACCTTTCCCGTCATATTCTCATTCCACAATGGTGAATTTTCACTCAATGATTTATTTGCCTTTTTTGATATTATAACCTGTCGATGGGGCGAAAAAAAGGTAAGATTTGCCGGAGCCCCCTCCATAATAACCGGTGTATCAACATTAAGAATTCGTCTTGGATGATAGGCCAAAATCTCAATTAATTTAGACAGGGATAGTTCTTGAAAATGCGTACGAAGACAAGAAAAAACGTGTTGCAATGAAATTGATCCAAAGGCTGCATAAGGAAACTCCAGATTTTTATGATCTAATTCCCAAGGGGAATGATTAGAACTAATTATTTGAATATCACCATCTAAAACAGCTTTTCTCAGTGCTTGTTTATCTGTTTCTGACCTCAAAGGAGGCATCATTTTAAAGTTAGTATCAAATGATGCCACATTTTCATCGGTGAATAAAAGATTGAAAACAGGAACAGCTGCGAAAACAGAACGATTTAATTTATCTTCACTCAGAAGTGTATCTAAAGCTAGTTTTGAGCTAATTCCCCAAAGAATAAGTTTGCTATCTGTATAGTTTAGGATGGAAAGATCTCTTTTAACCATCAGATCTTCCGCTACATCTGGTATTCCTGGAAGACCTAACATGGTACTCCATTTACCCTCATGAATTTGTCCTTCTGATACCAAATTGAAATCCATAGGAAAATGAATACAAGTTCCTGAAAAAGCATTTAAATAATTCAATGACCGGTAAAATAATCCTGCGTTTTTAATGGGTTTCATTCCATCAGAAAAACAAATAGCACCAGCTGTATGGAGATCCATAAGATCAGCCATATCTTTCCCCTCACCTTTTTCGCTTAATGAAGCTATGGGTAAAATTTCCACAGGACTCGTTTCATTTCCATGGAGCAAATAATGTATGGCCGCCTTATGATCTGCGCAAGGATCTGTATCAGCCCATGGAGCCAACGCCGTAAAACCACCAGCTGCAGCAACAGCTCTTAAAGATTGGAGATCTTCTCGATACTCAGCGCCGGGATCACCATGAGATGCGCCAATATCCATCCACCCAATAGAAACATGAAGGTCTTCCAACTCAATTATTTCTGCCTGTGGGTAACTTAAATTACGCCCAATTTTAATAATTCTTCCCTCCTGAATCAACATATCAACGGGAGAAGGAAGTGCAGTTGAAACATGATCAACAATGGTAATATTTTTAAATAACCAAGTCATTTTTAAAAAATTATTCTTTTGATATAGGATAACGCCGATTATTAATCCATATAAAACGCTCATCTTTTTTTATCAGCACGGCATTTTCAGGCCTAATTAATAGTTCATCCAAAAATAAATGTTCCTTAGGAATATCAGGATTATTAACTTTTATAATAATTTGGCTGCCAATATCATGTAATGTCCATGGAATTTCAGTCAACGCCCAACCATTCTCATCAAAGACATTCAAAAAAGGATGAGCAGGAAATACCTCCTCATATTTAATCCCGGTTTTTGACAGCTCAGTAATGGTAAACTGGGTCGTACTGCGTTTATCTTCATTAATAAAAAGCCAAAGAGAAAGCAACCATTTACCTTTTAAACCCTCTTTTGGCATCGTGCCTTTAAATATAATTTCGTTTTTATTCAAGGATGATTTATGAGAACCAGAACCTTCATATTTTAATGCATGATTCTTTTCATTATCCCAATTAAAAGCAATAAAACGTTCATTTTCCTTTGAATAATAGGATGCTGAATTGTCAATATTAATGTAAGATGCAAGGTTTTTTACCTCTTTGTTTTTAGAAGCAATTAATTTACTAAACGCGTTAAAAGGCAATGAATAAATGGCCAATCTTTCTTCATCATGAAGTATAGTGGCATACTTTAAAAGATGTTCATAACGCTTACCCGATTCGTTTCCAAGTAAATATTTATCAACCATCAATAAGAATGGTTTTTGATTCGTTAATTTTTTTAATATTGATGGATATCTGTATGTTTCACTCATCCATTGTAATTGTTGAATGGTTTGAGACCTCGAAGTTCGGGTAAGCATTGCACTATTTGAAGGTAATCCTATTTTAGCAGACAACAAAAGGGATTGTTGCAAAATAAATCCCTCCGGCTCTATCCAAAATTGATCAGATCCAAGATTAAAATAAGGAATCGTCAAAATAGATTGAAAATTATAACCATGAATCCCCGTCAAAAAACTTTGTTTTCTTCCTGCTTCTAACTCAGGAATTGGATCAAGGCCAAAATTCAACCTTCTATGATAATGAATTAAATCGATGGACATTAAGGAAAAATAGATACTCCAAACCAGAATGGAACTTTTTTTATCTTTGAAAAATCGATAAATGGATATGGCTAAAACAAGATGAATCGAATAATAAAAAACCCATGAAAACCTTCCTACCGATCTAAATTGCCTAAAAGGACCAGTCCACGATAAGAATCCTTCCATCCCTTTTATAACAAAAGGTAAGCCGAAGGAAATAAGCAATAAGACAATAGAGGAAAGTAACAATGTAAATATCCCTAAATCCTTTTCTGTGAATAAACTAAAAAAAAATCTCCTTTGTTTAGGCATGAGAAAAATAATACAAAGAACTGTACTAAAAAAAAGAAAAGATAAACCTAGGTAATTATAGCGTTCGATATCCGTAAATTTTTCCCAATGTAACGGAAATATATTTATATCAAACCAACGCCAAAAAGGAATATCGGGAGAAAAAAGTAATCCATTTGGCGTGGCATTAAATTGAAAAAACCCCCAAGGCTGTGGACAACGGTCGAGAGGTTGTTCACCCCCATTCACCCAATAATAGAGTATGGCAAAAGGCAGTAAGACAGCGCCAGAAATATGCATGATAAAAACAGGAAAGGGTGGTTTTTTAACAGGCAATACATACCAGATTGAGGCAAAAATCAATGAAAATGAAAGAATAAAAGCTACATAATAAAAATGAATACCAGCTGCTATTATAGTTAAAAAAATGATGGGGACAAGGGTTTCAAAAAATGGTTTTTTACTATAAGCCAACCAATAATAAATAAGTCCTGGAATAAATGCAAGATGGGCTAAACCCAAATGAGCCTCCATTCTTAATAATTGAGGAGATAAAAAGGCTACGGCTACAGCTATGGCGCCTGATAGAAATGCAGACAAACCGAGTAGCATTCCTATTTTAAATAAAAATAAAATACCTATCAAGAAACTAATTAGTAGTGCAAAATGGATAATTTTTGGCCAATAAATAGTAAAATCCACCCCATTATTATACAACCATTTTAAAGGAAATGACAAAGTAGCCATGCCATCAGCAGCTACAATATTTTCTCCAAAAGGAAAATTCATTCCCTCGAAGTGGTTGTAAAATGAATCAAATTTAATATGATAAAGGGGAACAAGATAACTTTTTATACCATCGCCATAGGGCTCAACTACATAATGTGAAGGTAGATAAATCCATTCCCGCCATCGGTAAGCAGTTAAAGAAATAGCAATCATGCAAAACAATAATAACCACCCTGATTTTTTAATATTATTTAGCATTTAAAACGTGCATTATTTCCACCATCTAAGAATAAATGTTTCCAAAAGTAAAAATATTAACGCAGCGATTAAAAAATATCGCCATAAAGTTATTCCTTGATTTTGCTCTGAAACATTTGAAGAAAGAATTGACGCTTCTCCAGGTGAGTATATTTTAAAATAATTTCCCAGTTTATTATTTAACTCCTGGAAGGAAAAATAGGATAAATCAGATTCAAGTCTATTAAAATTAAAAGCAAACTCATACGCAACCGTATTTTGATCATCTAAAACCTGATAGTGCCCGGCTTCCTTTAATTGTCCATTGAAAGAAATATTTAAACTTTGACCTAAAAATCGCTGAGCAGGTATAAATTCACCATTTGCCCCCTTGATTTTAAATACCTTATCATTGGATAACGCTTTTACTGCAAAATTAAACTGCTCCTCTTTTCCTGCTATGTAAGAAATAGTTTGATTCCCCCCTCCTGCAATGCCTAACTTATATAAAAGAGGAATAAAAATGTCACTTTGATTTACGAGAGAGTTAAATTCCACATTTAGCGGTGCTGAAGACCTGTAAAAAGTCCCTCCATTTATGTTAAATGCACTGAGATAGGATGAACCATCGCGATAGGTAAGCAATTTCTGTTCAACAAAAGCTGAGCTATTTCCAAAAATAAAATTCCCTTTAGTTTGGGGTAATTTCATGGCTGATTTAGTCACTTCATAAACCTCTTTAAAAGGAAATGAGGCTAAATCAATTTCCCCTACTTCTCTATCTGATTGGTTGAAATTTAAGACTTGCGAAATTTGCAATTTTTGAAAAAATGAGTTATAATCAGCCAACTGAGGATTTTGATTCGGGAAAAACAGCACATTATTTCCTGATTCCAAATAAGTTGAAAGAGAGGAAGCTAATCCTGAACTTAGTTCTGATAATTCATCCAAAATAATCAAATCAAATTTCTCCCAATTTTCATAAGATATTTTATCTGATGGCTGATAGGATATTTTGAAAGCGGACATTCCTGAAAATGCTGCGACAAAGGCATCATTTGGTTTTTCTTTGGCAAGGACTAATACCTCAATAGTTGGAATAACTTGAAAAGAAACAAAATATTTATCATCGAATTGAATAGGATAATCAGTGATACTTACGGTCGCCTGTTGCCAGCCTATTTTGTCCAGATTAAGGAAAACCGTATCTAATCTTGATTCTCCGGAGGCAATATTTAAGGTACCTAAAGGTCTGTTTTGACCATCAAACTGAAGTGAAAGTCTAATATTTTCAGCATTTACAGCTCCTCGGTTTCTTGTTTGAATAATAAGAGGAATTTTCTCTTTCCACAATCTGACGGGAGAATCAAACCAAACAGAATCAATTGAAATATTATTTTGTTCAACCGCCTCAATAGGAATTAAGGCTAAAGAATAAAGGCTATCCTGAAGCATTGAATAATTTGAAATTCCACGTTGAAAATCAGAAACGTGATAAATAAATCCATTCTGAGCTTTTACATTTTTTAAGGCTAATTTTTGTTTATCCAAGATAGATTGAAGAGAAAAAACTGCGGGTGAAATCTGAATTTCCTCCATTAATTCCAGGGCATCTTCTCTGGCAAGGAACTTTCCATTCCAGGAATTTGAGGCATTGGAGATAACATAAAATTTGTCTTCTCTTCCGAAACCCAGCACTATATCTCTGGCTCGGGACTTTGCCAATTCAAATAATGGTGCATCTCTGGCAACCCCCTGCATACTAAAACTATTGTCTATATAGATAGAAATGTATTTAACCCCTTTAACCGCTAATTTACCTGTAGGAATAAAAGGTTGTGCAAAAGCAAATATGAGCGCAGCAAATGCCAGCATTCTCAACATTAAGATGATTCTTTTCTTTACTTTAGAACGATTTTGCTTTTCTTCTTTTATCGATTGCAATAAACGAACGTTACTGAAATAGACCTTTTTGAATCGCCTAAAATGAAAAAGGTGAATTAGGATAGGTATTGACAAACCTAACAAGCCCCACAAGAAAAAAGGAAAAAGAAATTGCATGCTCAGTATTATAAAATTAGCACAATATTAAAGTTATATCTAAAGAATTAAAAATTATTCTTTTATTGTGCAAAAATAAATCAAAGTGGGATACCATATCAAAGAAATATTTTACACCCTTCAAGGGGAAGGAGCAATGACAGGTCGTCCGGCAGTATTTTGTCGATTTTCAGGTTGCAACCTGTGGAGCGGAAGAGAAGAAGACAGATCAGAGGCAGTTTGTAAATTTTGTGACACCGATTTTAGAGGTACAGACGGGTTAAATGGCGCAACCTATCCCGATGCTGAACATGTAGCGATGAAAATAGCCTCTTGTTGGCCAGATTTATCAAAGGGAAAACCTTTCCTGGTCTGTACAGGAGGAGAACCTCTATTGCAAATGGATGAAACATTTATTACCGCTGTAAAAAAATATGGTTTTGAGATTGCAGTAGAAACCAATGGAACCATGCAAATCGTGTCAGGGATCGATTGGGTATGCGTGAGTCCAAAATCGACCTCAAGATTAATCCTTACCAAAGGAAATGAACTCAAACTTGTTTACCCTCAAATAGATGCTCTGCCAGAAAATTTTGAACATCTGGCATTTGATCACTTTTATTTACAACCTATGGATGGAGATAATATTAAGATTAATGAGCAGGAAACCTTAAACTATTGTTTAAAAAATCCAAAGTGGAAGATGAGCGTACAAGTACATAAATGGTTGAACATACCTTGATTCTAAAATAATAGTAATACTATTATTTAAAGGGTTTTGTTAAAAAAACCTGCCAATAAGATTATTTTTAAATTTAATCAGGTATATTCGATGTTATATCTAAAATATTTTATTTATCAACACATTATTCTCTTATGAAAAAACATTTACTTACATTATTGCTTTTTCTTGGGGTGTTTAGTCTGGCACAGGCTCAGCGTTCCATAAGTGGAAAAGTAACAGACGCTAAGGGCGAGGGTCTTATCGGCGCGAGTGTTCTCGTTAAAGGTTCCACAGGAGGTACTGTATCAGATATTGATGGAAAGTATTCCATCAATGTACCTGCAGGCTCCACCGTTTTAGTATTTAGTTATACTGGTTTCAACACAGTTGAAGTAAACTTAGGTACAACAAACATTGTGGATGTAACTTTAGAGGAAGGTATTTTACTTGAAGAAGCCGTTGTTACTGCTTTGGGTATCAAACGTTCTGAAAAATCATTGACGTATGCGGCACAACAAATTGGTAGTGAACAATTAACTATCATTCGCCAAACCAATATCAACAACGCCTTAGCAGGTAAAATTGCTGGTGTACAGGTTCGTAGCCAATCTTCTATGAAGTTAAATTCAGGCGCTTCAATCCGTATCCGTGGTGCTGGTTCTTTATCAGATAAAGGCCCATTGTATGTTATTGATGGTACTCCGGTAACAAACTCTTTTGACTTCAACATGGATGATGTTGAGAGTGTGACTGTTTTGAAAGGACCAAATGCAACCGCAATATATGGTCAGCGAGGTGACGCAGGTGTTATCGTAGTAACAACAAAGAAAGGTAATAAAGGTAAAGGAATTGGTGTAGAAGTAAATCAAAGTACTTTCTTTGATAAGGTATACATCCTACCTGAATATCAGAATACTCATGCTGGAGGGGGAGAATCTGATTTAATTAAATTCACCTGGAATGCTGGTATGCCAGCTGATTGGAAAGCATTAGATGGAAAATTCTACCATGATTACGAAGATGATGCAAGCTGGGGTCCTAAAATGACCGGACAAGAGTATATACCTTGGTATAGCTGGTATAAAAGTGATAAAAATCCTTATTATATGCAAACAGCGAAGTTGGAAGGTCAGCCGAACAATATCCGCGATTTCTATAAAACAGGTATTACAACCTTGAATAACATAAACTTTAAAACAGGAGGGGATAATTACAACCTTCGTGTTTCTTTGTCAAATCAAGGTGCCAAAGGAATGATACCAAACTCTGGATCTGACAAATACACCGTAGCTACAAATACGAATGTTAATCTAGGAAAATATATAACGATTGGCGCTAATATAAATTACGTTACCAACAAAATAACAGGAGAATTTTCTGATGGTTATTCTAATAATTCATCAGGTTCTTTCAACTCTTGGTTTCACCGTGATTTAGATTTCAAAAAAATGAAAGAACTTTCAGGAATGACATCACCTGAAGGTTATTTAGCCAGTTGGAATCACTTCAATGTACCAAAATATAACACAAGTCCAAGAAACTTTTATGCTGCAAATTACTGGTATAACCCTTATGATTATTTCAACAACAGAAATATCGTTACCAATACACGTAGATTATTTGGTGATGTGAACTTAACGGCTAAATTAAGTGACAAATTCAAAATAACTGGATATATTCGTAGAAATGAGTATCAGACAGATTATGAAGATAAATTGAATAATATTATTCAATTATCAGGTTTACAAACGGGTTATTTCAATGCTTATGCAACACAATTAACCTATTTCAAAGAGGACAATTACGAGGCTATTGCAACTTATGCTGATAAATTTGGTGATATCAGCGTAGAAGCAAATGGTGGTGTGAACATGAGAATTGAAAAGGCTAAATCTATAGCTGGTGGAACTTCACAAGGATTAAACGTTCCTGATTTATTTACAGTTGGAAATTCAAAAGTTGCTCAATCACCGACTGAAAGCAGATCTTTGAAGCAGGTAAATTCTGTATATGCCAGAGGTTCTTTTGGTTATAAAAGCTTATTATACCTAGACTGGTCAGCAAGAAATGACTGGAGCTCAGCGCTACCTGCAAGTGCAAACAGCTATTTTTATCCAAGTTTAGGTACTAGTTTTGTATTTAGTGAATTAACAGCTGATGCCCTTCCTTTCTTAAGTTTTGGTAAAGTGCGTGCCTCGGTTGCTCAAGTAGGATCTGATTTAGGTGCTTATCAGCTAGATTTATTCTACGGATTAAATGCAAATCAGTGGACAGCTGGAAACTTCTTAATGGCAACGCCTGACGGATTAATTGATGCGGGTATTAAACCATCCTTATCTTCAGCTTTAGAATTAGGTACAGATTTGAAATTCTTTAACAATAGAGTAGGCTTAAGTGCAACTTATTTCAAAGAAAAGAAAATCAACGAAATTTTAAGTATTCCTATTACTGCAGCGAGTGGGTTCTCCAGTAAATTGATTAATGCTGGTAGAATAGATCGTTGGGGAGTTGAAATAGCTTTAGATTTAAATCCAATCAAAACAAGAGATTTAAATTGGAATGTAAACTTGAACTTTGCCAATATTGATAATGAAGTTAAAGAACTTACAGCTGGAATTACAGAACAATTAGTTGGTGTAAATAGTGCATTTACAGGATTCGGCGTTCGCCAGGTAAATGTAGTGGGTCAAAAATGGGGACAATTACGTGGTGGTGCTATTAAGCGTGATGCGCAAGGAAGAGCTGTCTTAGACAAAGATGGTTTATATACAGCAGTTCCTAACCAATATTTAGGTAGTGTTTTACCTGATGTAACAGGAGGATTTGTTAGTCAGTTGACTTACAAAAATTTCTCTTTCAACTTCAATATTGATTATTCTTTTGGCGGAAAATATTATTCTTTGTCTGATGCATGGGGTAAATTCTCAGGTTTATTTGCTGCAACTGGAGCACTTAATGACAAAGGAAACAACGTTCGCGATGATGTAAGTGCTGGTGGTGGTGTTAAAGTAGAAGGCGTAAATGCAGCAGGAGAACCAGTATCTATGTATGCTGATGGCTTTAACTATTTCCACCAATTTGTAAATAGAGGTATTGCTGAAGATCATTTATTTGACCTTTCTTATGTAAAATTAAGAGAAGTTAGTCTTGGATATAGCATTCCGGTTGCCAATACTACTTTCGGTAAATTCCTACAAGCTGCAACTATTTCTTTAGTAGCCAGAAATCCTTTATTGATTTATGCGAAAAATCGCGATTTTGATCCAAGTGAACTTTCCAGTACATTTGGTGAAAATGGTCAGTTCCCTGGTACACGCAGTATTGGATTTAACCTTAAACTACAATTCTAATAAAAAGAAATATGAAACGAAATAATAAATCTATATTTTTCCTTTTGATGCTTTTAGCATCTATAGGATTTTTTCCAGCTTGTGATAGTTTTACTGATTTTGGAGACACTAATGTCGATCCAAATAGAACGAACAAGCCGGTAACTGCCGCTTTAATAACCAATGCCATTTCAGGAATGGGAGCAGCATTTATAACTGAAGGTTTGTATTGCCAATATTTTGCGCAATCCCAATATACAGATGGTTCTTTATACTCCAGAACAGAAGGAGGATTTGGCAGCTATTCAGGTGTACTTTATGACCTAGAAAATGTCATTATAAATAATACGAATGCAGATTTAAAAACTGCTGCATTAGTACAAGGTTCTAATGCGAACCAAATCGCCGTATCGCGTATTTTGAAAGCATTTTATTTTGCAAGATTAACTGATTATTTTGGTGATATTCCTTATACTCAGGCTTTAACTGGTGAAGTAAAGCCTGTTTATGATAGTCAGCAAACAGTATATAACGGCCTTTTTAAGGAGTTAGATGAGGCTGTAAAGCAATTTGATGGTGGGGTTGCAGCAAAAGGAGATATTCTATTTAGTGGAAACATTACCCGCTGGAAAAAATTTGCTAATTCACTTCGTTTGGTTCTTGCTGTCCGCTTATCAAAAGCTGATGCTGCTGCAGGTGCAACTCAAGCTAAAGCTGCATTAGCAGCTGATGGAGGTGTTATTACTGCGAATGCTGATAATACCATGTTGAATTATCCAGGTGGTAACTTTAACAATCCATGGTATGCTGCTTATTTAACTCGTCAAGATCAAGCCATTAGTGAAATAATGGTAAAAATGTTGAACGAAAGAAGTGATCCAAGAATTAATAATTTTGCCGCAGCAGACAAGACAGGTAAAATCACAGGAATTCCTTATGGACTTCCGAGAGAACAAGCCATTCAATTCACCAATGCAAATCCTACCTGGTCCTTTGTGTTATCACCTGCTTTTAGAGCTGCAGCAACACCTTTAGCTATTTTAACAGCTGCAGATGTTACGCTTGCCCGTGCAGAAGCTGCATCAATGGGTTGGACAACTGAAAGCGCTGAACAACTATACAAGGATGGAATAAAACTTTCTATGGAATATTGGAAAGTATTTACGCAGGCATCTTATGACACTTATAACACTGGTGCTTTAGTTGCGTTTAAGGCTGGTGATAATGCAGGTAATCTGGATAAAATTCGTACACAAAGATGGTTTACTTTCTATCCTGACGGTTTACAAGGATGGTCTGAATGGAGAAGAACTGGTTCTCCAGCGCTAAAGCCAACGCCATTTGCAATCAATTCATCTAAGCAAATTATCAGAAGATATATTTACCCTTCTACTGAGGCTACCTTAAATGGTACCAACTATCAGGCAGCGGTTGGAAAAATATCAGGTGGTGACACTAACGACGGTAAAGTTTGGTGGGATAAATAATTAATTTATTCTCTTTAAAAGGGGTTAGGTATTTTTTACCTAACCCCTTTTTTTATGGAGTATAACCCGCATATTTCATCAAACTAAAATAATGCATTGATTTTTTTAATAAATCTGGATTTCCAACCATAATAAAATGAGATCTTGCTCTTGTAATCGCTACATTAAGCTTTCTATCCACACCCTCTCTGTTTTTTGAAATCAACGTATTTAATTGTCTTGGATAATTGAGGCATGGGGAATAAATTATTATTGACCTGGCACTTCCCTGATACCTCTCTACTGTGTCGACCGTATAATGAGATGCATCTAATCCACTTTCTGCAAGATGCTCTTTAATACAAGCAATCTGCGCTCTATATGGCGTTATGATTCCAATGTCCGAATCTTCCAGAGATATTTGCTGTTCCTTGTAATATTGATGGAAAAACTGAATAATTTGGACAATCATCCTGGCTTCAAATTGATTACTTTTCCCACTTCCATCAGATAAATCAATTTCAGTTGAAAAAAAACATACCCTTTGGGAATTAATCATTTTTCCAATTTTTGAATCTGTTTCCTTCTCTAAAAAAGGAAGCGGGTGAATCAGATTTTTATGGTTATCCGTATAAACGGGTAAAATATTAAGTCTATTTTCATAAAAATGTAAACTGGGAAAAGACATAATTTCCTGGTGCATCCTACCTTGATAGCTCAACCGACCAATGGCCCATATCCAACGCCTATTTTCGACACGTCGAATCATTCTTTCAAAAACAGATTCGCGTAAATCATAAAAACCAATTTCTACCATTTCTTTATCACTGATAATACTTTGTTCTGAAGGCTGTAAAACAACACCAGGTAGTTGATTATGATCCCCAATTAACAAGAAATGTGGAACTTGCGTTAATATTCCTGCCAAAGAGGGATCAGATAACTGAGAAGCCTCATCAACGATTATCCTGCTAAATTTTTTAATAGAAAGTATGTCTAAATTCTTTTGAATAGATGATAAGGTACTAATGAAAATTCTTGTATCCTTCAATAATTTTAACAAAACCTTTCTACTATTAATGTGCTCACATTTAGATTTCAAAATATTCTTCCTGTATTTTGGGGAAGATGACTGCATCTGCCCAATTCGAAGATAATTATTCTCGAAATCATCACCTATAGATTCTATCGCTTCACAGATTTCGTCCACTGCACGGTTTGTAAAAGCTAAAAGTAAAATACTTTCGTCCGTCGTGTAATAATAATGTGCCACTAAATTTCTAATCATGACACTGGTCTTCCCCGTACCTGGAGGACCCCACAATAAAAAATAATCTTTAGAGTTTATAATAGATTTGAGTAAAAAAGATTGCTCGTCCGTCATTTTTGACAAATAGAATGCATCTGTAACCAGCTCATTTTGTTCATTTTTTGATGGTGGTTGCAAGCCTAAAAATAGATTTCTCTTTTCAATGTTAGCTTGTAAAAAAGAAAATAAAGATTGATCAAAAGGATGAAATGAATCATAAAAATCATGTTCCAGATTCCAGAAAGTAAATTGCCTGAAAAATGAGTCATCATGTTGAGGAAAAGCAAGAGAAACCATTATTTCATCTGATTCAACAGCGATTAGATAGGCTCTAAATAATTGAAATTTAGAATTAAACTTCTCTTCATTATTACTTGGATATAAAATCAGGGTATCCCCCACCCTGAAATTTGCTCTCTGAGCTGAAATTTCCGTTTTAACAAACCTGATTTGATTTTCTTTAAGCTCTATTAATTCTAAATGATTAAGAATATCGAAATTTTCTTGTTTATCAGTTATAGATTCTAACCATAAAGAAGCCTGTCCACTTGCTCCATTCTGAAGATAATAAGTACCAGATTTTGCCAGTTTATGCTCTCTGGCGATAAAACTGGTGAACGAATAAAAATACTTTTTCTCAATATCTGTAGCTAAATTGATGGCAGATATAAAAGACGCCAAACCTACTTTGAAAAATCCTTTAGCATGTGAAATTTGTGAAAATAAGGAATTAAATATTTGGGAGCCCGTGACTAAAATATCTTTCTGCAAACCAAGAGAAATCAGCTTTAATTCAATAAAAAGCAATTTATTCCTTAATGCGAGGGCTCTTTGTTGTTCAAATAAATTAATTGGTGCAAATCGTAAACTATTTGGATCAGCAGCATATAGAACAAAACCAGCCACTTTATTTTTATCGGAACCAGACTGAATCAATAAATCATATAAAAGGAATTGAAAGAAATGAGGAATATTAATTCCATATTGATTTGTTTGAAAGGTTTTACCACTTTTAAGCTCGATGATAACTTTCTTATCTGCTCCTTCATGCAATAAATCTAAACGACCTTGTATGCCAAATTTTTCAGACAAGAAGGAAGGTTCTAAATAGCAATGAACAGGAGATATTTTTTGTTTTGGAAAATCCTCTTTAATCGTTTTAATTAAATTAGCATAAATATTTTTCGCTGAATCCCTGATTTTCAATACTTCAGTATCACTTATAAGTGCAAAGCTTAAAGGATTTTTTTTAAAAACCAAGGGAAAAAGATAGTCGAACGATAAAGATGAATCTGAAATAAGTTTATCTAAAAAAAAGTTTGCAATTTCACCTAGTAAGAGTGGTTCACTAGATGAATTGGGCATAAATTTTTTCAATAAATATTGATCCGGGTTCCCCTCTTTTTGATCAAAACAACTTGCAATAGCCGTTACATCAAAAAGATAATCTGGTTCTAAAATAAAATGTAGTGGATAAAATTCTCCCTTTTCATCGATGTCAACTTCAACCAACATACAAGAAATGGGAAGTTTAAACAAATCGTTTAACTGATTTAAAGAATCTGTATAAACTTCATTTAAATGCAGTTTATTAAAATGTACAACATTTAAATCTTCCTCTTCATCCTCCTCAGATTTGAATAATAAGGTATAATTAATTGAATCAATGTAATAAATTAAACCTTTTAAAAAAGGAATCGAACCATATTTTGAATTTTTCAATTTGGGGTTGACCCATTCGGAACTTTCCTTTAAAGAAAAGTTATTTTTCAAATCCAACTTATAATGGTTCACTAACAAATAATAAATGAGACGTTGCCCCAGGTTAGTCAATTTTAGAACCTCCGGCACTTGAATATTTCCCTTATTATTTAAATTTTTAAAATGTATTCTAAAGTAATTAAGTAATTTAGATGTATCATCGGAAAGAGCTATTTTATTCTTAAGGAAAGAAAATTTCGCAAAAATAGTTTGAAAAAAAACAACCTCTTCCTTAAGGATTTCATCTATAATGGCTAACAATAAGTCATTAGTAGCTTTTAATTTAGCATAATCTGCCTTATCTGGTAGTTCACAAATGTATTTGAAATCTTCTATTAATTGATTTTCGGGTTGTTCATCCAATGGCATAAATAAAAGAAATTATTAATCCTTTTTGTAAGTATTAAAAAAACTAAGCCACCGCATTTGTAATACACCTAAAACAGCTTCTTTTATAATACTTCCTGACATTTTTGATGTTCCTAAGGTTCTATCTACGAAAGTAATAGGAATCTCTTTGATGATAAAACCAGAGTGAAAAGAAGCAAATTTCATTTCAATTTGGAAGGCGTAACCCACAAATTTAATCTTATTTAGGTCGAGGGTAGCAAGTACTTTTCTTTGGTAACATACAAATCCAGCGGTTGGATCTTTAACTGTCATACCCGTTAACAATCGCACATAAATAGATGCGCCGTAAGAAATAAAAATTCTATCAAACGGCCAGTTTTTCACTTTCCCGCCTTTTGTATATCTAGAACCAACAGCGACATTAGCACCTTCTTGGAGACAGGCACTTCTCAAACGCAATAAATCTGCGGGAGGATGAGAAAAATCGGCATCCATTTCACAGATATACTGGTATTCTTTATTTATCGCCCAATTAAAACCAGCAATATAGGCTGTTCCTAAGCCAGATTTTCCATTTCTTTCCAGCAGATGAATTCGCTCAGGAAATACATTTATAAGAGCACGAACAAGGTCTGCAGTACCGTCTGGGGAACCATCGTCAACTACTAAGACATCAAAATGATCACCTAAATCTATTACAGCATTCAGAATTGCTGTAATATTTTCCTTCTCGTTATAAGTTGGAATAATTACTAAAGAATCACTCAAAACTAAAATATTTCGTTGTCCATTTAAAATTCTTCAAAGATAACTAAAACCAAAGAATTGATAACATTAAACGATATCATCCTCTGCCCATTTTTTGCGTACCAACGGTTTTAGTTGCAGTAAATCCTCCTCTTTATTACCCTCAGTTAGTTTAGCCTTGTTCAAAAATTTTTCATCTCCAACAGGAAAAAACACGGTAATAGCTTGTATGAAAACCGATATACCCCAACCCAAAATTGGCCAAATAAACCAATTAACTTCTGGAGAAGTGACTTTATTAATAATAAAAAACAAGACACACCAAGTAAGATATATTCTGAGATGTTTATAAAAATCTACCTTAGATATTTTTTTTGACATTATTGTCCAATTTTAACAATGAAGAATTAAATAATTTAGATTTAATATTACAAATAACCTCAAAATCCAATAAATATTTTGTTTTTTTTAACATAAATAGTAGAACAATTTGAAAATTTCAGTATATTGATTTAGTTTTTGTGTTTATTTGTTTGGGTTAGAGGCCCTTGCTGCAAACAGCAAGGGTTTTTTATTTAATGGGAAGAAGTTTCCATTTTTGATAATGGATTAATGCTTAATAAAAGACCTGCAAAAGCAAGTAAAGCACCTGCTAAAAAAGGAGCACCCGGAAAATAAAATGGTGCTGCATCAGAAGTAAAAAAGCCAAATAAATTGGTCATTAGTAAAGGACCAAAAATAGAAGTAAGACTCATTAAGCTAGTCAAGGAACCTTGCAATGTTCCTTGTTCATTTGGAGCTACTTGATTGGAAATGATACCTTGAAGAGCTGGACCTGCAAGGCCACCCAAAGCAAAGGGCACCATAATAGCATACATCATCCAACCTTCAGTTGCAAAGGAAAAAGCAAGGAGACCTGCTGCATTAAAAACAAGTCCTATAAAAACCGATTTAACCTGACCAAGTTTTGGAATGAGAATTCTGGTTAATCCACCTTGTACCAAAGCAATCATTACACCTACAAAGCCTAAAGAGTAGCCAACCTCTGCTGAATTCCAATTAAATTTTTCTTTAGTAAAATAAGGCCAGGTTCCTTGCGTAGCGTAAGCCGCCAAATAAATTAACAAAAGGACTCCAGCTAATTTTAGCACCAGAGGGTGATTTTTTATATTCATTAATGCACCAAGCGGATTTGCTTTTTTCCATTGAATATCTGTCCTGTTTTCTGGTTTAAGGGATTCAGGTAAAATAAAATAACCATAAGCGACATTTAAAAGCGTCAAAAAAGCTGCGGCGAAGAAAGGAACTCTAGGACCGAACTGACCTAAAACACCTCCCAAAACAGGACCTATGATAAATCCCAAACCAAATGCTGCACCAATCATCCCAAAATTTTGTGCCCTTTTTTCTGCTGGACTTATGTCTGCAATATAAGCCGAAGCCGTAGTAAAGCTTGCCCCTGTAATGCCTGCCAATATTCGACCAGCAAACAACCAGCCTAAAGTTGGGGCAAATCCCTGAAGCAAGTAGTCGAGACCAAATCCGGTTAAAGCTGCCAGTAAAACAGGTCTTCTTCCATATTTATCACTTAGCATCCCCATGACAGGGGCGAATAAAAACTGCATAATAGCGTAGGAAAACATTAACAGCCCACCATATTTAGAAGCGGCACTTAAGCCTTCCCCTGTCAATTCCATGATCAACTCTGGTAATACGGGAATAATAATTCCTAACCCAATGACATCAAGCAACAAGGTGATAAAAATAAATATAATTGCTCCAGATTTAATTTCGCGTTGCATAGACCTAAATTTTGCGCAAGGTACTTATTGTTCTTTATTTAAAATAAATAACCCGGAACTAAGATTTATATTAGTTCCGGGTTATAATCTGATAAGAAAGATTATTCTTCTAAACCAAGCCCATAGTAATATTTCCTTGGACTATCTGGGTAACGTCCTTCAATTAAAAGGCCGCCTTCTTTATTTTCGAGGGCTTTTTTTAATTCGGCAACACTATTTATGTCTTGCCTGTCAATACGGGTAATAATAAATCCTTCTTCAATATCTGTATATCTTCTTAGAAGACCTGCGCTAAGTTTATCGATTTTAACACCCTGAACTCTAAGTTTATCCTTTTCTGCCTTTGTCAAATCAGAAAAAGTAGCACCCAAACGATCCAAGGTCGTTGAAGATTCTGTTTTTGAAACAACACTTGTATTTCCAGAGGAATTCATTAAAGTGACCGTTATTTTTTTATCTGAACCATTTCTAAGAACGGTAATTAGCATTTCATCTCCCGGGCGTTTACGACCAACCAATTCTAACAATTTAGAAGAAGTACTAATCGTTACGCCATCAATTTCTTTAATAATATCTCCTTTTTTGATTCCAGCTCTTGCAGCCGCGCCATCTGAAAGGACACTGTCTACATAAACGCCTTCATTAACAGGGAGTTTAAGCTCCTGGGCATAACGGCCATCTATACCCCTTATAATTGCACCTAAATATCCTCTTTGCACGGTACCATGTTCTCTTAAATCGGTTACAATTTTAGCAACAATATTACTTGGAACAGCAAATGAATATCCCGCAAAAACACCTGTTGGGGAAGCAATCGCCGTATTAATTCCAATCAAATCACCTTTCGTATTGACCAATGCACCGCCAGAATTACCTGGATTAACCACTGCATCTGTTTGAATAAAAGATTCGATTGGTGCTTTTCCTTCTAAAATATTAATACTTCTACCAATGGCACTAATAATACCAGCTGTAACGGTAGATTCCAAATTAAATGGATTACCAACGGCAACAACCCATTCCCCAACTTTTAATTCATCGGAATTAGCAAAAGATAATGTTGGTAAATTTTCAGCATCAATTTTTATTAAAGCTACATCTGTATTGGGATCGAGACCTATCACTTTCGCCGTAAGTAATCTTTTGTCGTGAAGGGTAATTTCAATTTTCTCCGCATCAGCAACTACGTGATTATTTGTCACTATATAACCATCGGCACTTATTATTACTCCTGAACCAGTACCTTCTTGTTTAGGTTGTTGTCTTGGAGAAGGTTCACCAAAAAATCGTCGAAAAGTTTCTGGTATTTCCTCCATGTCAAATAGACTATTATCATTACTTTTTGCTTTACCTATAGAACGAATGTGAACAACGGCAGGTAAAACTTTGTCTGCAGCAGTAGTAAATCCATCCACAGGAATTGAAGCAACATTTCCACTTTGATTGGTTAAATAAGCAGGAGTTGATGAGTTTACATAATTAAAAGGTTCCCCTTTTTTCAATAAAACAGTTGCTCCAACTGTTATTGCCGCACCTAAAAAGGAGGCTAGAATTAATTGACCAAATTTATTTAGCATAGCTGTAACGATTTATTTCATTTAAGAATAAAAAAAAATAGCATTTGGTTGGATGGTGACAAAAAAAAAGAACATTATTAACAAACATTAACATTTTTGCATTTTTATTAAAAATCAAATATTTTGATTCCTAAGTCTTATATTTGTGGTTCGAAAACAAACTGTATTTACATAACATAGAAAAAGGTAATTATTATGGCCGAAATTATCCGAATGCCGAGAATGAGTGACACCATGGAAGAAGGTAATATCATTGGATGGTTAAAAAAGGTAGGCGATAAAGTAGAACCAGGCGAAACACTGGCAGAGGTTGAAACCGATAAGGCAACCATGGAACTTGATGCATTTGTAGAAGGTACGCTGCTGCATATTGCTGTTCCTGAGGGAACAGTAGCCATTGATGGTATTATTGCAGTTATTGGTCAACCTGGAGAAGACTGGCAATCTGCCCTAAACGGCGGTCAAACACCAACAATCGCAAAAGAAGAAATTAAGCCTGTTATATCAACAGAAGCACCCCTGAATCAAACGGATACAGGAAATTCATCAATTGCTGAAGTTAATGAAAACCAACGTATTAAAGCATCCCCATTAGCAAAAAGCATTGCGAAAGAATCCGGAATAAATCTCGGACAAATACAAGGATCTGGTGAAGGTGGTAGAATTGTAAAAAAAGACATCGTTGATGTTAAGCCAGGAGGAATGGCTTCTTCTGAAACAACAAAAACAATTCAGGCACCAATTCAACAGATTATTTCTGCGACAACCGTTGGCGTATCAGCTTATGAAGATAAAACGGTAAGTCAGATGCGAAAGACCATAGCCAGAAGATTAAGTGAGAGCAAATTTACTGCGCCTCATTTTTATCTGACTATTGAAATAGATATGGAAAGATCTATAGCTGTAAGAGAGCAATTAAATCAGGATAACGATGTTAGAATTTCATTTAATGATTTGGTCATTCGTTCTGTTGCGTCTTCGTTGAAAAAACATGCGATAATAAACGCTTCCTGGTTAGGTGACAGGATCAGATACAATCATGAAGTTAATATAGGGGTAGCTGTTGCAGTTGAAGATGGTCTATTGGTACCTGTAATAAAACATGCTGACAGAAAAACGCTTTCTCAAATCAATGGCGAAGTAAAAATGCTTGCCGGAAAAGCTAAAGACAAGAAATTGCAACCTGATGAAATGCAAGGAAATACCTTTACCATTTCAAACCTGGGCATGTTTGGTATTGATGAATTTACAGCTATTATAAATCCACCCGATGCCTGTATTTTAGCAGTGGGTGGAATCATACAAAAGCCAGTTGTGAAGAATGGCCAAATTGTTGTGGGAAATACGATGAAAGTAACCTTAAGTTGTGATCATAGAGTTGTAGATGGTGCATCAGGAGCACAATTTCTACAAACACTAAAGGCTATCCTTGAGGAGCCTTTGTTATTATTAAAATAATGACAGAATTTAAAAAAACGCTTGTGTTAGGTGCTTCTTCAAAACCAGGACGTGTTTCGGGAGAAGCTGTTCTTAGATTAAGAGAAGCTGGGCATGAAGTTGTTGCTGTTGGTATGCAGGAAAATAAAATTGGTGATGTCTATATTCAAATGGATAAACCTTTGAATATAGAAAATCTGCATACCATCAGTTTATATTTAAACCCATCGCGTCAAAAAGAATATTATGATTATTTAATTTCTCTGAGGCCAAAAAGAATTATATTCAATCCGGGTACAGAGAATTTGGAACTTGAGTCATTAGCTCATCAAAATCACATAGAAACAGAACAGGCTTGTACGCTCGTTTTACTTTCCTTAGGCGCTTATTGAACCTTTGGCATTTGACAAGCTTCATCCGCTTTTTTACCACATAGAGTGCAATCTCCTAATTGATTTTTTAACATTGGGTTATTAGAAGAACATGTACCTCTGAAGGGTTCTCCAGTAAACCAATGTCTAAGATTTAAAAGTAAAACAGAGGCTAACATAAAACTAAATATGATGCCTAGTATTGTTAAAAATTCCATAATAGTAAATGTTTTATTTAATTTCTTAACAAATATAGGCTACTTTTTCCTTAAAATACACAACTATGGTCAATGATTTAAATCAGAAAATGGAGGCATTCGGAAGACTTCTTAATATCATGGATGAATTAAGGGAAAAGTGCCCCTGGGATAAAAAACAAACGTTTGAAAGTTTAAGAATGCTCACTTTAGAGGAGTCCTATGAATTATCAGATGCCATTTTAAAAAATGACCAATCCGAAATTAAAGAGGAAATAGGAGATTTATTTTTACACTTAGTTTTCTATAGTAAAATGGGAGAGGAAATTGATTCCTTTGATGTTTCCGATTGTCTCCAGAGCATTTGTGATAAATTAATTCGAAGACATCCTCATATTTATGGCGATGTAAAAGTAAAAGATGCCGAGGAGGTTAAAAAAAATTGGGAACAAATTAAGTTAGGCGAAGGCAAAAAATCAGTACTCTCGGGTGTTCCAAATTCTTTACCATCATTGATAAAAGCTTATAGGATACAAGAAAAAACAAGTCAGGTTGGTTTTGATTGGGAAAATTCAGCTCAGGTATGGGAAAAAGTTGAAGAAGAATTAGCCGAATTTAAAGAAGAAATGCAAAGAGATGAATCTTTGGAGAGAAAAGAAGAGGAATTTGGAGATTTAATATTTTCGCTGGTGAATTTTGCTCGTTTCCAAGGAATTAATGCCGAAAATGCCCTCGAAAAAGTGAACCAAAAATTCACAAAACGATTCCAATATTTGGAAAACAAAGCGGGAGATAACCTCACCAAAATGACCTTGGAAGAAATGAATATTCTCTGGGATGAGGCTAAAAGGCAATAAAATTAAACCTTAATTCCCGCAAATTTTAATACCTTTGATCTTTATATAACCTGCATTTTATGAAAAAAATTGAACTTCGAATCGTCGCACTATCGCATAGTGTATCACAGTCAAATAACTATGCAGTTGTATTAGGTGAAATAACTGGACAAAGAAGAATACCTATAGTCATTGGAAGTTTCGAAGCACAAGCTATTGCCGTTGCAATGGAAAAAATGGTACCAAACAGACCTTTGACCCATGATTTATTTAAACAGGCTTTAGAAGCATTCAAAATCGAGTTAAAAGAAATCATAATTAATAATCTTTTAGATGGTATTTTTTATGCTAAACTAATCTGTGAAAGAGAAGGCGAAATGATTGAATTAGATTCAAGGACATCAGATGCGATCGCTTTAGCTGTTAGATTTGAATGCCCGATTTATACCTATGAATTTATTATTGATACGGCGGGCGTTGAACTCGACGAAAATGCAAATGAGGAAATTGAAGAAGAAGATTCAGATGACACTGGAGAAAAACCAACAAAAGAAAAACATAATTCATTAAGCAGCTATTCTTTGGAATCACTACAGAATATGTTGTTGCAGGTATTGGAAGAGGAAAATTATGAAAAAGCTGCAGCTATTCGAGATGAAATAGATAAAAGGAAAAGAGATTTAGACTAATTTAATAAAGTATTGGAGATGCTAAAATTCTAATTAACTAACTTAATTTGTAGTCTATCAATACCTTCCGCTGAAAATTTATCCGTTTTATTTGTTCAAACAGCATAATTAATCAATGTTTGATACTTTTAAGTACTTCCAGCACCTTAACTATCATTTCCGTTGAAATATCAAGATGGGTTACAAATCTGATGGTAGCAGGTCCAAAAGCTGAAGCTTTTACCCCTTTTTCTGCCAATTTTGAAAGAAAAGCAGTTGAAGTCCAAGGTTCTTTTAAATCGAAAATGATAATATTTGTTTTAACAGGTTTCACCTCCCCTACATAATCAAGATTTTCTAAACAAGCCGCTAATTGTTTAGCATGAATATGATCTGTTTTCAATCTGTCTATGTTATGATCAAGGGCAAAAATACCTGCTGCTGCGATAAATCCAGCTTGACGCATACCTCCTCCCATTACTTTTCTTATACGCCGGGAATCTGAAATAAAAGATTTATTACCTAACAATAATGAACCAATGGGTGCTCCGAGTCCTTTTGATAAACAAATTGAAATACTATCAAAAACTTTACCATAATCTTCTGGTTTATCACCTGTTTCCACTAAAGCATGAAATAACCGTGC
>Ga0114975_10000699_pt1 | contig 24984 bp, 21 predicted proteins | sample S_130626_EF_Meta_FD_87031 | JGI IMG/M metagenome (GOLD analysis project Ga0114975, IMG submission 87031) | Freshwater microbial communities from Lake Simoncouche, Canada to study carbon cycling - S_130626_EF_MetaG | ecosystem: Environmental > Aquatic > Freshwater > Lake | place: Lake...
AATTCGCCTTCTGGCGAAGAAGGGTTTTAATAGCCCAATCAAATTGAACTAACTTTTTTGTTTCCGATTTCATAGGACCGGGAATTATGGCGACTTCTCTCTATCATTGTCAATTTGAGAATATTAGTATCTAGCACGGATACTTCATATTAGTCGTTAAATTAGCACTCAAAACCATCGTGCGTGGGCACTTCTAACAGTAACTTTATGTTTATTTAAAAAAAGTTTAGCCGTTGTGAATATCAGAGATGTATCTTTCTAGAATGAATTTTAGGAGATTTTACTGGTTCTTTTTAGCACTAACTACGTTATTGTTGCCTTAATTACTTTGTTAACAGTGCTCTATGAAGCCTGGTTAACCAAAAAGCTCCTCTGTAAAAAATCCTAAAATTCACCATCAAAGGCACTCAAAATCTGAAAGCTTTTTTACAAAAAAAATATTCATGGATCACTGCTTGTTTAGCGCTAGGGTTCATCCTCCTAGGGCTCAAGTTCCTCATGATTGCTCACTATGGAAGTGCCGTTCCATACTGGGATCAATGGGATATGGAGGCGGCCAATTTGTATCAGCCTTTTCTTGAGGGAACGTTGACGTTGAGTCAGCTTGTGGCACCTCATAATGAACATCGCGTTGTAACAACGCGGTTGTTGGCCTTGTTGTTGTTAAAGATCAATGGTTTTTGGAGTCCACTTCTTGAGATGATCGTCAATGCACTACTACATGTAATCACGGTTCTTGCCATAGTTGGAATGCTCCTACATGCTCTTGGAAAAAAGGCAGCCTGGCCGTTGCTCTTTTTATCACTAGTTCTCTTTTCACTCCCTTACGGGTGGGAAAATACGTTGGCTGGGTTTCAGGCACAATTTTATTTTGTCCTCCTTTTTTCGGCGCTCACGCTTTTTTTGCTGATTGAAAAAAAACTCTTTAGTCCACTCTGGTTCCTTGGACTTCTTGCAGGCGTGTTGGCTTTTTTCTCATTAGCTTCCGGAATCTTGTCGGCAGCAGCAATAGTTGCCGTTTTTGGGATTCAATATGTTTTGAACGTGGATCGTTCTTGGAAAAAAGTAATTATCATTTTGACGTTGATCCCTCTTGTTTTCTTAGGCATTGCCTTCACGCCAACTCTTGCCAGGCATGCAGTCTTAAAAGCTCACTCCATTACGCAGTTTTCAACAGTCTTCCTCACCATCATGAGTTGGCCGCTCCCAGGAAATTTCTTTTGGTTTCTTTTTAGAAATGCTCCTTCTCTGGTTTTTTGTGGTGCTCTTTTTTTAGGACGCCCTCAAGTCAATGACCGCAGATGGTTTTTACTGGGGTTGATTATTTGGACAACCCTTCAAGCAATGAGTATTGCCTATGCCAGAGCAGAAGGATGTCTTTCTTCGCGTTATTTGGATCTTTTTTCGTTGTCGGTGCTAGTTAATTTTGCGTGCTTGCTGAATCAGTATTCTTTTAAAAATCTTTTCCGAAAAAGCATTGTTTTTCTTTGGGCAGTTGTCATCGTCATTGCACTCGCTCAGTCTTCTTACAAAGATCTTCCAAGCCAACTTAATGATAAAAAACGGACAGGAATTGCTCAGACACTCAACGTTCAAAATTATCAACGTTCGGGTGATATCAATGATTTGAAAAATAAACCATTTCAAGAAATTCCCTATCCTGATCCTACTCGACTGGCCATGATTCTTTCTTCTCCGACGATTCAAAAAATATTACCCACGAGTATTCAAAAACCGGCAAATGGAATTTCTGTTTCTGTAGGATGTCTCGATGGGGTTGTTGATTGGGTGCTCTCCCGCGCAGCTCTTTTCATCGTCCTTGGATTCGTGATTGCTCTCATGGCCCTCCTTTGTTAACGTCCCTCATTATGAAAATCATTGTCACCGGTGGATCTGGTTTTATTGGAAGTAACTTTATCAGGCAGGCGCTAGAACGGCCAGAGGTCACTGGCATTCTTAATATTGACCTTTTAACCTATGCAGGGAACAAGGCCAATCTCGCTTCGATAGAAAATGATCCCCGTTATCGCTTTGTGCAGGCTGATATTGCTGATGCAACCATGATGGAGAGTGTCTTTGCTAATGCAACGCAGCAGACCCAAAAGCCGCTGGAGGCAGTGATGAATTTCGCTGCAGAGTCGCATGTTGATCGGAGTATCACGAATCCCCATGATTTCATCCACACCAATGTGCTAGGAACGAGTATTCTTCTTGCTGCAGCACGGCGGCATGGAGTGAAGCGATTTTTACAAGTTTCCACCGATGAAGTCTACGGCTCGCTAGGAGAGACTGGGAAATTTTCTGAGACCACGCCGCTCCATCCGAACTCTCCCTACTCCGCAAGCAAAGCAGGAGCCGATCTCCTCGCGGTAGCCTCTCATCACACCTACGGTCAAGATATCGTCATCACGCGCTGTTCGAATAATTATGGGCCGTATCAATTTCCAGAAAAACTGATTCCCTTGATGATTATCTCGGCCTTGCATGATCAGCCGTTGCCTGTCTACGGAGATGGACTCCAGGTGCGTGATTGGATTCATGTCGAGGATCATTGTGAAGCCATTTGGCAGGTCCTCACACGTGGACGTAGCGGAGAGATTTATAATATTGGAGCTGATGCCGAGCTAAAAAATATCGTGCTTGTTCATGAAATCTTATCCTATCTAAAAAAACCGACCTCGCTCATCACTCATGTTACTGATCGCTTAGGTCATGATCGTCGTTATGCTATTGATTCTTCAAAAATGCATCAGGAGCTTGGCTGGAAGCCGCACTCCAAGCACAGTCAGGGACTAATCACCACGATCGAGTGGTATAGAAATAATGAATTCTGGTGGAGGCCTCTTTTCAAAAAGTAGGTTGATGCAGCAGGTAATGGGTAATGGGTAATGGGTAATGGGTAATGGGTAATGGGTAATGGGTATTAGTCGGGTCTAAAAACTTTCAACAAGGATGCATCATTTTTCAAATCACAAATCGAGAACTAGCGTTGCCGCACCAAGGCCAAGGATTTTCATTTTAGGGGCTGGGGGACGTCTTGGAATGGCTCTTGTACGTGAGTGGAGAAACACATTTTCTGATTATGAGATTGTTGGGCTGGGACGCCAAGAGATCGATTTTGAAAACCCCGAGAATGCGCTTCAAGCGATGAAGGCCTTTGAATTGAAAGAAGGAGAAGTCATCGTCAATTGCGGAGCGATTACTGATGTCGATCGCTGTGAGAGAGAACCTTCCCTCGCCACAACCGTTAATGCTGTCACACCAACCCTCTTAGCCTATTTAGCCTCAGAAAGTGGGGTTCGCTTCATTCAGCTGAGTACTGATTATGTTTTTGATGGAACCTTAGAGCGTCCTTATCGTGAAACAGACAGACCAGAGCCGGTCAATCATTATGGAGTAAGTAAGTATGCTGGTGAAAAAGGGGTCCTAGCTGCTTCAGAGTATCATGTGGTGGTCCGTGTTTCTTGGGTCTTTGGCCCAGATCGCCCTAGTTTTATTGATCAGATTATACGACGTGCTTTAAACTCCACCGAAGCTGCTGCCATTGCTGATAAAATTTCCTCTCCTACATACACCTATGATCTTGCTTGCTGGCTCTCTCTTTTTTTGAAGGAGGAATCTCCGGGAGGAATCTATCATCTCTGCAATAGTGATCATTGCTCCTGGCGTGACTATGGCGCGTATGCCCTTCAGTCTGCAGCAGCTCTCGGAATCCCCCTTCTCACCACGGTGGTAGCTCCATTGAAATTAGTAGAGATGAAAAATTTCTTAGCGAAGCGTCCGGTTCAAACAGCTCTTGATACGACAAAATTTTCAGTACTCCTGGGAGAACCGCTTCGCTCTTGGAAGGAAGCCGTAGATGAATATGTTCGCTGTTTTATTGCGGGCTAACCCAGATGCTTATCCGTGCTAAAATGAGTATGAGGTCGGAAGATGTGCTTCCACAGCCTTGGCATCTGCAAGAGTATCAATTCCGCGGGAGTGATGTTGAGTTATCATCACACGAATAGAAATTCCATTTTCAAGAGCACGCAGTTGTTCTAATTTCTCAGAGCATTCCAAAGGGGAGGGAGGGTAGGAGACGAAGCGTTTCAAAATATCTTTGCGAAAGCCGTAAATCCCTAGATGGAGCAAAGGAACGAGCCTTGATTCTGTTTCCATGGGATCACGATGAAATGGAATGGGAGCACGAGAAAAATAGAGGGCATCTGCTTTGTGATTCAGTACCACTTTGACCATATTGGGATCATGGTGATCTGATGCTTGAGTCAAGGGTGTTGCTGCTGTGATGATTTCTAATTCTGGTAATGCCTTCAATGATGCTGCAAGTCGATCAATGAGTTTGAAATCAAGGAGTGGTTCATCTCCCTGGACATTGATGATGTGGGAGGCTTGAGGGGCCTCCTGGTCTTTTTCTAAAAGCTCCACAACTTCTGCAATACGATCGGTTCCTGACTGATGATCTGGTGATGTCATGAGGACCTCTGCTCCAAAGTCCTCTGCAACCTCTTGGATGCGCTTATCATCGGTAGCAATAAGAACTCTTTCAACAAGGCGTGCCTGACGGCAGCGTTGCCATACATGTTCGATCAAGGGGTGCCCTGCCATCCTATGAAGCATCTTTCCTGGAAAACGGGTTGATCCCCAGCGAGCAGGAATAATGACAACAGCGGAGAAGTCGGAATCCATCATTGTTAGTGAAAAAATAGGGTGAGGTTAAAGAGATTCTAAAAAATAGAGTGATGAGGCTATTCTTTAATTATTTTTTAGTAGAGCGTCATGATGCTAACCCTATCGATGCTTATTTTAAGAGCATTAGCAGCACTATGAAGAAAATCTTCCGAAGTATCCGTGAGCAAAACATGCAGAGTGCCTGGAGTGCTTTTCTCTCGTGCGAGATTTTTAGTGGTGAGTAAGGTTTGAACTGCAAGGGCACAATTCTCTGCAGAATCAACAAGGGTCACGTTGGGACCGATGACTTTTGAAATGAGTTTTTTTAAAAGTGGATAATGGGTGCAGCCTAAAACAAGTGTATCGATTCCCTGGGAAAGCATCGGTTCTAAATAACGCTCTAAAACACGTTGGGTGATCTCATCGTCAAAAAGCCCCTCTTCCACTAACGGGACTAGTAACGGGCAAGGATAGGAGAGAACATCGGTTTTTGGGGAGAGGTGATGAATGGCCTGTTGGTAGGCCTTGCTCGCTATGGTAGCTCTTGTTCCAATGACTCCAATTATTCCCTTTTTTGTAGCGCGAACAGCTGCAGCAGCTCCTGGTTCAATTACTCCATGAATAGGAATGGAATAAATACTTTTTAATGTGGAAAGAGCCAGTGCTGATGCGGTATTACAGGCAATCACAATCATCTTGGCATTGTGCTCTAGTAGAAGGTTTGCTATTTCCTTGCTGTAGCGTAGGACTGTTTCTGGACTCTTGCCTCCATAGGGAACACGCGCCGTGTCTCCAAGATAAATGATATTTTCATTAGGAAGATGACGTCGTAGTGCTGCCACAACAGTAAGCCCCCCGACACCTGAATCAAAGACACCAATGGGTTTATTGGCACTATTGGGTTTCGTTAATAATGAAGAGTGCTGTTCAGATTGTAGAACCATCGCGATGTTTTTGAATCATCTTTTCAGGCCTCTGCACTCGGCGGGAATCGAACCCACAACCTCTGCCTTCGGAGGGCAGCGCTCTATCCAGTTGAGCTACGAGTGCAATAATTGTAGATGTTAAATCAAACATCCTCTTGCATCATGGGTGAGATACGATTTGCACATGTGATGTCTAAATACTATATGAAGCTCTAAAAAAACTTTGCAACCAAAGTAACGTTAGAGGATGCTTGTAGATCGTTAATCACGCAAGATTTTTAGAAAGCCACTATGTCTCTAAATAAAAAACACCATTTAGTTGTTGCTCCCGATGATGGAATCAAACCGTTTCAAGAAGCATTACGAGGAGCCAAGAAAACACTTGATATTAAGATGTTTCAGTTTTCAGAACCACGACTCATGAACGAGGTCGTTGCAGCACATCACCGTGGAGTTGCTGTGCGTGTCATGCTCAATCCATCTAGGTTTACGGGGGAACATGATAACGATGAAGCTTTTGCTTTTTTTAAAAAGGCTTCTGTCCCTGTTAAAGAAACGAACCCTGCTTATCCTATTACTCATGAAAAATCGATGGTGATTGATGATGCGAAGGCTTTTATTATGTCTCTGAATTGGGCACCAAAATATTTTGGAGAGACTCGTGATTACGCCTTGATAACCTCGGACTCTAAAGAGGTGGAGGAGGTCAAGGCCTGTTTTGATGCAGATTGGAACCGTTTGGAATTTAACCCTCCTATTGTTTCTAACTTAACATGGAGTGTCGGTAAATCACGTGAATCGGTCATTCATTTTATTCGTTCTGCTCAAAAGTCACTCTACATTCAACATGAAAAATATGTCGACACTCCTGTTATTGAGGCCTTGTTAGAGGGAAAAGCAAAACGGAATCTTACTATTCATGCAATGGCATTACCTGTTCATTCCTTACGAGATTTTTATCGCTTGGAGGGGATTGCAGGATTACGTCTGCTTCATGACCTTGGAATTCATGTGCGAAAACTTCATGGAATGCATTTACATGCCAAGCTAATGATTGCAGATGAAAAGAGAGCACTGTTGAGTTCCTTTAACTTCTACCCAAAGTGTTTTAATGAACGGCGTGAATTAGGAGTCTTTTTTGATGATCCCGAGTTAATTCATCAGCTTGTGGCAATTTTCAAAAAAGATTGGGAGAGCTCCAAAAAAATAGAGCTTTCCGATGAAAGTATTGAGGCTGATCTTAAGGAGGCAGAAGAAAAGAAAAAAGGAAGTGTAGCATCTCGTTCGTGGAAAATCTGAAGAGAGTGAAAGATCCGAATAACTCCAGGGAATATTGAAATATTAAAAAAACTTCCCATGGATCCGGAATCTAATAATAGCTGTAATTCAAGTATACTTGAAAGCGATTTGCAAACAGTCAATGGCGAACGATCTTCTCAGAAAAATGCCGTATCACTTCACCACATTGCCAATGTATTTTTCTTTATAGGTGTTACTAGTTTTGGAGGAGGGGGCACGGCTTATATTCGTCGTATCATTGTTGAAGATAAAAAATGGTTGACCAATGAAGAGTTTTTTACGGGACTCTCTTTTTGTCAGTTATTACCAGGGGCCAATGTTGTAGGTATTTCTCTTTATATAGGAAATCATCTTTGTGGTATTGCAGGAGGATTCATTGCAAGTCTGTTCCTTATTTTACCATCCTCATTTATTTTTTTTGGATTAGGATATCTTTATTTTTCAATGGGTGCTCTTCCCTCTGTTGAAGTAATGCTAAAAGGGGCGGGTGCTGTTGCTTGTGGACTGATGGCGAGTATGTTTGTGGAGGCTGCAGAAGAATCATTAAAAAACGTTGTAGATATCCTTATTTTCATCATCACGTTTCTGCTTGTGAGGGTTGGTCATTTTCATGTTCCCCTTGTGATTCTTATGGTAGCCCCCGTTGCGCTTTGGTGGTACCGCCCGCGCCCCCACCAACAAAATAAAGAAATCGTTCCAGAAGTGATGACGCCAAAAGAAAAAAAAGAGAATGGATGATACCTACCTTGAAATTGCAAAATTATTCTCCGCTCTCTCGCTTTCTGCTTTTGGAGGTGGCAATACCGTTCTTCCAAGCATGCATATGGCTGCGGTTTCTCAGTATCACTGGATGAGCAATCAGCAATTTTTAGATCTTTTTAGTATTAGTAAAGCAGCTCCTGGTCCTTCTACTTTAATTGTTGAATTAATAGCCTTGAAGGCCACAGGGTTTCCGCAAGGCTCCCATTTCTTATTTCTTTCAGCCGTTATCGGTGCCGTTATTTCTATTCTTGCGATGTTTGTCCCAAGTTCTATTTTACTTCTTATCGTTTCTAGTTTTTGGGAAAAGATTCTTGGGAGTCCCTGGCAACGCACCATTGAAAAGGCTCTCATGCCAATGACCACAGGACTTATTTTGGCATCAACGTGGATTGTGGCAAAGACCGCCATTAGTGGATGGGTAACCGGAATCATAGGGGTGATTTCCCTTGTGATTATTCTAAAAACAAAAATAAATCCAATACTGATTATGCTCGTGGCAGCCCTGTTAAGCAGAATCCTTTTAAAATAGGTGAGAGCATTAAAAACAATTCTAAAAAAAATCTCCTGCTATCTGCTGCATGAGATTTGGCCTTTGCCGCTCTCTCTAGAGGTGAGGGGAGTGTTTTTTGAATTCATCCCTAATTTCAGTAAGCAAGAGCTCTGTTTTTGTTGGCGCAGTTGCAAAGGGCGTAGCTGCATTTTTTTTAAGTATATTGATCACTTTCACCACTGCAAAGATTACAAAAGCAATTAAAATAAATTGAAGGCTATCAGCAATAAAGTTTCCATAATTAATGACAGGGATACCGGCTTTTTGAGCTGCTCCTAAGCTTGCGTAATGATTTCCATCTAGTGGGAGGAAAAAATCCTTAAATCTGATTTGATTCATCAAGAGGCCAATAGGTGGCATAATAATATCGTTGACCAAGGAATTAACAATCTTCCCAAAAGTTGCACCAATAAGTACACCAATTGCCACATCATGGACATTTCCACGAGAAATAAATTCTTTAAATTCATTGAGTATACGAGACGGCATTAAATGTTGATGAGCGATAACGAAAAGAAATTCAAGATTTTTTTTAAAAAAAGAGCTTGCCATTACAGGAATAGTGAAGCAGAATCACCATCCTTTTCGTCAGATCGAGACGAATCTTCACGTTACTCTTATTACGAACCTCACGTTTCATGGCTAAAGAAATTGTTGCTAAAATTAAATTACAGATTCCAGCTGGAGCTGCTAATCCAGCGCCTCCTGTTGGTCCCGCGCTGGGACAGCAAGGAGTGAATATTATGGCCTTCTGCAAAGAGTTTAATGCAGTAACACAAAAACAAGCAGGTGATATCTTGCCGGTAGTCATCACCGTCTACAAAGACAAAAGTTTTACCTTCATCACCAAGTCTCCGCCGGCTGGCATTTTGCTTAAAAAAGCAGCTGGTATTGCTTCAGGCTCTAAGGAAGCTAACAAAACAAAGGTTGGAAAATTAACAAAAAGCCAGGTTATGGAAATTGTTAAAATAAAAATTGGTGACATGAATGCTAATTCCCCTGAAGCAGCATTTCGCACTCTTTGTGGAACTGCCCGACAAATGGGAATTGAAATTGAATCTTAAACTAATAAGGCCTCAATAATTGATAATAACTTTACAATTTAGAACAACAGCAGGAGATCATAGCATCGTTTGAACTGCATCTATCATGATTAAAAAACATTCCTCTCAAAAAAATAAACAAAGCAAGCGCTACCGTGCTGCTGCGGCGCTTGTAGATTCAGGCAAAAAATATCAGCTTCCTGATGCCTTGGCTCTTTTGAAGTCGATGCCCGAAACAAAATTTAATCAAACAGTAACCCTTTCCATGCGACTGGGAGTTGATCCAAAACAAAGCGATCAAATGGTTCGTGGTACGTCGCCTCTTCCTCATGGGAGTGGTAAAAATGTTCGAGTCCTCGTTTTTGCATCTGGTGCTGCTGCCGCTTCAGCTCTCGAAGCTGGGGCAGAGTATGTCGGCTATGAAGAAATGATCAAGAAATGCCAAGAGGGTTTTTCAGATTTTGATGTTGCTATTGCAACCCCTGCTGCAATGACAGAGGTCAGGAAATTAGGAAAGGTCCTCGGGCCGCGGGGACTCATGCCGAATCCTAAAACAGGAACCGTCAGCGACGACACTGCTCAAGCTGTACGTGAAGTTAAAGCAGGACGCATTGAATTCAAATTGGATAAAAATGGAAACATAGCGATGCCGGTTGGCAAATTCTCCTTTACAAAAGAAGAATTATTGGCTAATGCCAAAACAGTCATTGAAGCTGTTATTAAAGCCCGCCCAGCCACCGCTAAAGGATCTTTTGTAGAAACAATCACGTTGGCAGCCACGATGCTCCCCGGCATTAAAGTTGATGCAGCTCCCTTTCTTAAACAAGCACGCTAATATCTATCATGAGACTCGAAAAATCTACAATTGTTGATGATGTTAAGTTGAAGCTCGATGCTTCACCGTTTGTCATTTTACTGGAGTATGGAGGGATGAGTGTTCCTCACTTTTCTGAACTTCGCAGCCGTCTAGCCACCGTTGGCTCTTTCTGTTCTGTTGTTAAAAATACCTTCCTGCGTCGTGCTCTTAATAATACCGGAACAACACTTCTTGATAGTTATCTCACTGGTCAAACAGCGATTGTCTCCGGAGAGCAAGATATTTGTGCAGCTGCAAAGGTTTTAAAAACCTTCCATGCCGAATTTCAAAAACCTGTAGTACGAGCTGGGATTCTAGATAATGATTTTCTCTCCTTCGATCAGATCATGGTACTGGCATCTCTCCCTTCTAAAGAAGTATTACAATCTCAATTACTCGGACTTCTATTGATGCCAGCAACAAAACTCGTCAGAACTCTCAATGAACCGGGAACCAGTCTTGCACGTCTTTTAGCAGCAAAGGCATCCCAAGAGGCGGCGTAAGATTTATTCTTATCACTGACTCGTTAACACTCATCATTTAAACCTTTCATCCGCTGTTTAAGCAGCACAACACTAACTTTCTCCCAACGTCTTAAGCTACGGTGGGTGATATTAAAATAACACGATATCTGTCGGTCTAGCAGCTGCTAGACTCAAATTCTCTGAGGCTTCAGGGTGCGACACTATCACAGTCCATACATACCATGTCTGATAATCAAGCTATCGTAGATCAACTTAGTAACCTTACTGTTCTTCAAATTGCAGAACTTGTAAAAGCCCTTGAAGAAAAATGGGGCGTTAGTGCTGCAGCTCCAGTAGCTGTTGCTGCTGTAGGTGGTGGCGCTGCTGCTGCTCCTGTTGAAGAAAAAACATCCTTTACAGTAATGCTAACGGAAGTAGGAAGCAATAAGATTGGGGTTATCAAAGAGGTTCGTGCAGCTGTCTCTGGATTAGGTCTTGCTGAAGCAAAAGCTCTTGTTGAGAGCGCTCCAAAAGCAGTTAAAGAAGGAGCAACTAAAGAAGAGGCAGAAGAGATTAAGAAAAAAATTGAAGCTGCTGGAGCTAAAGTGGAAATCAAATAAATTTCCAAAGATATTCCGGGGACCTCATCAACTAGTGTTTGCAAAATAAAACTAGTAGAAAACTGAGGTCACGGACATGTCGTGGAGAGCTTTGCTCTCTTTGACATGACCAGTTCAACAAGAAGCCTGAAACTAACAATAACAACTAGCGACACATTGATCTATGTCTGAACGCATCTATTTTGGAAAACTTAATGAGGCAATTAATCCGCCTAACTTAATTGAGTTACAAATTAAGTCATATGAAGAATTTTTTCAAAAAGGTGTCGATCCTTTAAAACGACGTAATGTTGGGCTTCAAGCTGTATTTAGGGAGTTTTTTCCTATCTATGGATTTGAAGAAAAATCACACTTGGACTTTGTTAGCTACCAGCTTGATGAGCCTAAAATAGGCCCCGTCGAATCGCAAGTAGAAGGCCTTACCTACAGTGCTCCTCTTTATGTGACCTTCCGATACAAAGATGAACGGGTCACTAAAGAAGAAAAAGTCTACATGGGAGAGATTCCTCTCATGACTCCACAAGGAACCTTCATTGTTAATGGTGCAGAACGAGTCGTTGTTAGCCAGTTGCACCGCTCCCCTGGTATAAGCTTTGAGACAGATGTCCATCTCAATGGGAAACTTCTTCAAGGATTCCGTATCATTCCTGATCGTGGGTCATGGATTGAAATTCAGTTTGATACCAATGACCTTCTCTATGTCTATCTAGACCGACGGAAACGACGCCGCAAATTCCTTGCAACAACATTTCTTCGTGCTTTGGGTTATCCAACCGATGAAGAAATTGCTGGCCTCTTTTACAAAATAGAGAACCTCAAACTAACTTCAAAACTTGATGAAGAAGAAATCAGTACCAAGGTGCTGCTTCAAGATTATGTTGATGGTGAAACAGTAATTGCACGTGCTTATGAGCCTCTCACGCTGGCTATGGTACGTGATTTAGTTCAAGCGAAAATCACGGTAGTCAATGTTGTTGATACTAAAGAAGACGATACAATAATAAAGTCACTTAAAAGAGATCCGGCTCACGATGAAGATGAGGCCCTTAAGGAAATTTATCGTAAATTACGTCCTGGTGATCCACCGACAGCACAGAATGCAAGAGGGATGTTAAAACGTCTTTTCTTTGATTCTAAACGATATGATATCGGACGCGTAGGTCGTCATAAAATTCAACAAAAACTAGGTCTGAAAACAGCTAATGAAAGTCGTCTTCTATGCAAAGAAGACATCGCTGAAGCTATTTCCTATCTCCTTAAACTACGTCGTGGTGAAGGGATGATTGATGATATCGATCATTTGGGAAGTCGCCGTGTGCGTACTGTTGGTGAGCTTCTAGCTAACCAATGCCGCGTCGGACTCTCTCGAACAGAACGGTTAGTACGCGAGCGCATGGCTCTCTATGACCCGGCACTTGATCATATTACACCACAAAAATTAATTAATCCAAAATCATTAAGTGCTGTAGTACGTGATTTCTTTGGTCGCTCTCAATTGAGCCAATTCATGGATCAAACCAATCCTCTCTCTGAGTTAACGCACAAGCGCCGACTATCGGCTCTTGGACCAGGAGGATTAAGCCGCGACCGAGCTGGATTTGAAGTGCGTGACGTGCATCCATCCCATTACGGACGTATTTGTCCTATTGAAACACCAGAAGGCCCGAATATTGGACTTATCAGTTCCTTAAGCACCTTCGCACGGATAAATGACTTTGGCTTTATTGAAACTCCCTACCGCAAAGTCAATAAAAATCAAGTTACAAATGACATTGTTTATCTCACTGGAGATCAGGACGAAAACTATTATATTGCCCAAGCAAATTCCTTAATTGATGGAAAAGGAAAATTAATTGGAGATACTGTGCTAGCACGTTTTCGTGGCGATTCGCTTGGAGTAGAGCCGGAAAAAATTGAATACATGGATGTTTCTCCTAAGCAGCTTGTTTCTGTTGCAGCAGGACTCATCCCATTCCTAGAGCATGATGATGCTAACCGAGCATTGATGGGATCAAACATGCAACGTCAGGGTGTGCCACTATTAGTCTCAGAATCACCGATTATTGGTACTGGATTAGAAGGGCGGGTTGCTCGTGATTCTAAGGCCGTCATCCTTGCTGAAAACAACGGGAAAATCGCATCTGTTGATTCGCGTCGTATCATTGTTACGAAAAACGGTGAACTTCCAGAAGGGAAAAAGAAAATCAAACATTCTCCAGAAACAGGAGTTTTTGTCTATGAACTCAGAAAGTTCATGAGATCCAATAGTAGCACCTGTATCAACCAGCGCCCTATTGTTAAAAAGGGAGAAAGCGTAAAGATCGGAGATGTTCTTGCTGATGGACCAAGTACTGAAAATGGGGAGTTGGCTCTCGGGCGCAATGTGCTTGTGGCATTCATGCCTTGGAATGGTTATAACTTTGAAGATGCCATCATGATTTCGGAACGTGTTGTAAAGGAAGACATCTATACTTCCATTCACATCGATGAATTTGAAATTGGAGCACGTGATACAAAACTCGGACCTGAAGAAATTACACGCGATATCCCTAACGTGAGCGAGGAAGCTTTGAAAAATCTCCGCGTTGATGGTGTTATTCGAATTGGAGCAGAGGTAAAGCCTGGTGACATCCTTGTCGGCAAAATTACACCCAAGAGTGAAACGGAACTCGCTCCTGAAGAGCGTCTCTTGCGTGCGATTTTCGGAGAGAAAGCAGCTGATGTGCGTGATACATCACTTACTGTCCCCTCGGGAACATACGGTATCGTCATGGATGTACGTGTCTCTTCTAAAAAAGAGGTAGCAAAGCTTAAAATCACACCAGTAGAAGCAAAGCGTCAGCTTAAAATTATCCAAGAAGATTATAAAAAGAGAAAAGAAGAATTACATGAGCTTCTCACAGAGGCTCTATCCAATGTTCTCTTGGGCGAGAAGATTCCGCTTGATGTGGTTAACGGTGAAACAGGTGAAATCATCATTCCTGCTAATCGCAAGATTACCAAGATGCTGCTTAGAAAACTGGCTAGCGTTTATAACCACGTTGAAATTGATCCAAGCCCCATACGTAATAAGATACGAGAAATAAAGGGACAGTTTGAGCATCGATTTGCTGACCTTCAAAATGAAAAAGACGAAAGTTTAGGACGAATCGAAAGTGGAGATGATGTCGATCCTGGAGTGATCAAACAGGTCAAAGTTTATATTGCCAGCAAGCGTAAGCTCAGTGTTGGAGATAAAATGGCTGGCCGACATGGTAACAAAGGTGTTGTTGCTAAAATAGTTCCTGAGGAAGATATGCCCTACCTTGCTGACGGGACACCAGTCGATATTGTTTTGAACCCGCTCGGTGTTCCTAGTCGTATGAACGTTGGCCAGGTTTTAGAAACACATCTTGGTATTGCTGCAAAAGCACTAGGATTCAAGGTGGCGACACCGGTATTTGATGGTATTTCAGAAGAGCGCATCCGTGAGTACCTCAAGGAAGCAGGAAAAAAAGAGGGCTTCTCATGGATTCAAGAAAATGGAAAGTCAACTCTTTATAACGGTCTCACAGGTGAAGCATTTGATCAGCAAGTCGTTGTCGGAATCATCTACATGATGAAACTGGGGCATTTAGTTGCTGATAAAATCCATGCGCGAGCTGTTGGACCCTACTCTCTTGTTACACAACAACCACTTGGCGGTAAGGCGCAGTATGGTGGACAACGTTTTGGAGAAATGGAAGTATGGGCTCTACAAGCTTACGGTGCAGCCTATACGTTACAAGAGTTACTGACCGTCAAATCAGATGATGTTCAAGGTAGAACCCGTATTTATGAAAGTATCGTTAAAGGTGATAATTCTCTAGAAGCAGGAATTCCAGAATCCTTTAATGTTTTAATCAAAGAAATGCAGGGTCTTTGTTTGAACGTTGCAGTTGGCCAAAAAGATCATTCCATGCCTCTTATTGAGTCAGTTTAGCACTATTTCGTTTTCACATTATCCTTAATTCATTTTAGAATCGACAGAACACTCGCCAAACTATTGTTACGATAGAAACACTTATAAGCTAGCTATGATTGAACAAGAAACAACTGACTTGCTGGGACATCCCTCTGATAATTCATTTGACCAGGTACAAATTACTGTTGCCTCTCCAGAGCTCATGCGTTCTTGGAGTCAAGGTGAAGTAAAAAATCCAGAAACAATCAACTATCGTACCTTCAAGCCTGAAAAAGGAGGTCTCTTTTGTGAGAGAATCTTTGGTCCAACACGAGATTGGGAATGCTCCTGTGGAAAATATAAGCGCATCAAGCATAAAAATGTTGTATGTGATCGTTGTGGAGTAGAAGTCACCTTGAGTCGAGTACGTCGTGAACGTATGGGACATATTGATCTGGCGGTGCCTGTTTCTCATATTTGGTTTTATAAGTGCATGCCATCACGCATTGGTCTGATGCTTGATATGACCGGCCGTCAGTTAGAGAGGATTATCTATTATGAAGATTATGTTGTTATTGATCCGGGTAAAACACCATTAGAAAAAGGGCAACTTCTAACTGAGAGCGAATTTCATGAAGCTGAAGATCAGTACGGAGAAGACTTTACTTTTAGCATGGGAGCAGAAGCTATTCAAAAGCTTCTCGAGTCCATGGATCTTAAAAAAGAGCAAACTGCTATTGAAAAGCAAATGACTCAAACTAAAAGCAAGCAAATCCGAAAAAAATTAGCAAAGCGGATGAAGCTTGTTCAAGGGTTCTTGAGTTCTAAAACACGTCCTGAATGGATGATACTTAATGTGCTTCCAGTCATCCCTCCTGACCTTCGTCCATTAGTACCACTTGAAGGGGGACGTTTTGCAACTTCTGATCTCAACGATCTCTATCGACGTGTGATTAACCGTAATAATCGTCTCAAAACATTATTACAGCTTAAAACACCAGAAGTTATTATTCGTAATGAGAAGCGTATGCTTCAAGAGGCGGTGGATGCAGTTTTCGATAATGGTCGTCATGGTCGTGCTGTGACTGGTGCTGCAAACAGGCCGTTGAAATCATTGAGTGACATGCTAAAAGGAAAAGGAGGCCGTTTCCGTCAAAATCTTCTTGGTAAACGAGTCGATTATTCTGGACGTTCCGTTATTGTGATCGGTCCTGAGTTAAAGCTCAATCAATGCGGACTTCCTAAAAAGATGGCCCTTGTTCTTTTTGAACCATTTATTATTCGCCGACTTAAAGAGCTTGGGTATGTCCATACAGTACGTAGTGCTAAGAAACTCATCGAACGCCAAACTCCTGAAGTCTGGGATATTCTAGATGAGGTCACACGTGGGCATGCCATCATGCTCAACCGTGCCCCAACCTTGCACCGACTTTCGATTCAAGCTTTTGAGCCGATCTTAATTGAAGGAGAGGCTATTCGTATCCATCCCCTTGTTTGTACGGCTTATAATGCTGACTTTGATGGTGATCAAATGGCAGTGCATGTACCTTTGTCTGTTGAGGCTCAATTAGAAGCTCGCACGTTAATGCTTGCTCCTAATAATATCTTTTCCCCATCAAGTGGTAAGCCGATTACTAACCCATCGCAGGATATTCCTCTTGGATGCTATTACCTTACTCAGTCTCCTCGAATTATACCAGGAGCTAAAGAAGTACGTCTTCCACTCTTTGCAGATGCAGCTCAAGTCGAGATGGCGTTAAGCGAGGGTTCTATCAAAATACATACACGTATTCGTCTCCAAAATCCGGATCGTCACAAAGCTACCGTCTATGGGAATAGTGAGTTGTCAGTCATTGAGACGACAGCAGGACGTGTAGTCTTCAATGAAATTTGGCCCCATGAACTCGGTTTCTATAACAAGGTGGCAGGCAAGAAACAGCTAGGAGATATTATTTGGCGTTGTTATAGGGCTGTTGGTCAGCAGCGTACTGTGGAAACATTAGATCGACTTAAAGAAGTTGGCTTCCGTGAAGTAACTCGTGCAGGAGCTTCTATTGGAATCAACGACATGATGATTCCTAAAGAAAAAGCAACGCTGATTGAAAGTGCTGAGAAGCAAATTGTCGAAGTTCAAAAGCAGTACCGCCGCGGTATCATTACTGATGGTGAGCGAAAAAACAAAGTACAGGATATATGGACTCATACTGGTGAGGAGATTGCTAACGCTCTTTTCCGTACGATTGAACATAACGATGGTCGTAAGGAAATGAATCCTCTCTTTATGATGGTTGACTCTGGGGCTCGTGGTAATCGAACCCAAATTAAGCAGCTTGCAGGAATGCGTGGTTTGATGGCAAAACCGAACGGAGAGATTATGGATCAGCCGATCCTCTCTAACTTCCGCGAAGGTCTCTCAGTTCTCGAATACTTCATTTCCACACACGGCGCTCGTAAAGGTCTTGCAGATACAGCACTCAAAACTGCGGATTCCGGTTACCTCACACGTAAACTTGTTGATGCTGCTCAGGATGTCATCATCACTGAAGATGATTGCGGTACAGTCAATGGAATTGTTGTCCATCCAATCTATGAGGGTGACGAAGAGGTTGTTAGCCTTGCGACTCGTATCATGGGAAGGGTGAGTTGTGAAACTGTAAAGGATCCCATCACTGGAAAAGCAGTGGTTAAGGTCAATCAGCTCATTGATGAAGATATAGCACTAGCACTCGCCAGAATTGGACATGAGCAGCTCAAAATTCGCTCAGTACTCACATGTGAAAGCAAACGCGGTGCCTGTGCCAAATGCTACGGAAGTAATTTAGCAACTGGAGACATGATCTCCCATGGAGAGGCTGTCGGTATCATTGCTGCACAGAGTATTGGTGAACCTGGTACTCAGCTAACAATGCGTACTTTCCATGTTGGAGGAACTGCAAGTCAAACATTCAAACAGCCCATCATTAAATCCAAAAATGAAGGAACAATTCGTTTCAATGACATACGAACCGTTCAGGCATTAGATGGAACTTTTATTGTTCTCAGTAAAAATGGAACTATCGGTATCTATGGAAAAGATGGACGTGAACTTGAAAATCACGTTGTCGTAATCGGTTCTATCATTTCTGTTGCAGATGGTTCCTCTATTAAAAAGGGAGTCTCCTTCGTACAATGGGATCCGTATAATATACCAATCATAACAGAAAAAGCAGGCAAGGTAGAATTCCGTGACATGATATCAGGTGTTACTATCCGAAAGGAAGTTGACGAAGAGACGGGAATTATGGAGACGGTAGTTATTGAGCATAAAGAAGACCTTCACCCTCAACTTGCCATCGTAAACTCTAGCAAGCAAGTTCTTGCTAGCTACTCCATCCCTGCTGGTGCTCACCTTGAAGTAAAAGAGGGAGAAACGGTACAGGCTGGTCAACGTCTTGCTAAAACACCTCGTAAGATTGCAAAAACAAAAGATATTACTGGAGGTCTTCCACGTGTTGCTGAATTATTTGAGGCCCGTCGTCCGAAAGAAGCATGTGAGATTGCACGTATTGATGGAATTGTCGATATTGCCGGTACAGTACGTGGTAAACGCAAGCTCCTTGTTCGTGATCCCCAAACAGGAGTAGAAGAGGAGCATCTTATCCCGCTTTCCAAGCATATTATTGCTTTTAAAGGTGATTTTGTCAAAAAAGGTCAGCAATTAACCGATGGGCCTGTTGTTCCCCATGAAATCCTTGAAGTGTGCGGACCTCAAGAACTACAAGAACATCTTCTTAATGAAGTTCAAGAGGTTTATCGCTTACAAGGGGTGGAGATTAATGATAAACATATTGAAATTATTATTCGCCAGATGCTGCGAAAAGTAAAAGTAACCGACCCAGGTGATACAACATTACTTTGGGGAGATCAAATTGATCGCCTAGAATTTGAAAAGGAGAACACGCAAGTTATTGCCAAAGGTGGCAAACCAGCCGAAGCTGCTCCAGTTCTTCTAGGCATTACTAAGGCCTCACTAGAGACAGATAGCTTTATTTCAGCCGCTTCCTTCCAAGACACAACACGTGTCTTAACTGAGGCAGCAACGCTAGGAAAAATAGATCGTCTTAGAGGCTTTAAGGAAAATGTTATCATGGGCCATCTCATCCCTGCAGGCACTGGATTTCAATCAAACAGGAAGTTTGACCTAGACTTACAAGAAGAACTTTCAGTAATGGAAGTAGAAACCGAAGAAATTTAATCATCACTCAACATACCCAAATATATATTTTCTCATGTCTCTTGAACTCATGACTGAACTACTCGAAGCTGGTGTCCATTATGGTCATCAGACGAAGCGCTGGAATCCTAAAATGAAGGATTTCATCCTCGAAGAAAAAAACTCTATTTACATTATTGATCTCTCCAAAACGGTGGATCAACTTGTGGAGGCTACTAATTTTCTTGGAAAAATTGCAAAGAAACGAGGTAAAATTCTTTTTGTAGGATGTAAAAAACAGGCTCAGGAGGCCGTTAAGGAGGCTGCCGAAGCATCGGGTCAATTTTATGTCAACCAACGCTGGCTTGGAGGAACGCTAACCAATCTTGTGACCATTCGTAAAAGTGTTAATAGATTGCTAGAATTTGAAGCACTGGAAAAAAGCCCAGGATTTCATAAAATCAACAAAGCGGAAGCTAGTGCCCTACGCCGGGAAGCACTCAAGATTCGTAAAAATCTTGAAGGTGTTATTAAGATGGATAAATTACCAGACGCAATCGTTATTATTGACACTGTTCGTGAAAGCATTGCTGTTGCTGAGGCTCGTAGCCTCAATATACCTATTGTTGCTATTGCCGATACCAACAGTGACCCTGATATGATTAACTTTCCAATCGCTGGAAACGATGACGCTATTCGCTCTATTCGAATCATTCTTCAAAAACTAGTAGATGCAGTTCTTGTAGTAGATTCTGGAATACAACAAGCAACGCCTGTTCTTCCTGAATCATCTGACGATAAGGCTTCAGCTAAGAAAGAGCCTGCTCTGACAGAAGCATCATAGAACAAGTATTGAGAAAACATTTTCTATTCATTTTCAACTTCAACTGTAATGATTGACCCTAATTTAGTAAAAAAACTCCGAGAAAAAACTAATGCTGGAATGATGGATTGTAAGCGTGCACTTACCGAGGCTGGTGGAGATTTTGAGAAAGCAGAGGCTATCTTGCGGACTAAGGGTATTGCTAGTGCCGATAAAAAATCTTCTCGAGCTGCCAAAGAAGGAATAATAGCCTCCTATATTCATATGCAAGGAAGGGTTGGCGTTCTAATAGAAGTGAATTGTGAAACTGATTTTGTTGCAAAAAATGATATTTTTCGTGAGTTTGTAAAAGATATCACCCTTCAAATTGCTGCTGCACACCCTCTGATTGTGACGCGTGATCAGGTAGATCCCTCTATTGTGGAAGCAGAACGTTCTATTTATCGTGCTCAGGTGAAGGATAAGCCAACTGCTATTGTAGATAAAATTGTGGATGGAAAACTTGATAAGTTTTATGGAACTATTTGTCTCATGGAGCAAGCGTTCATTAAAGATCCTAACTTAACGATTAAGGAATATGTTTCCTCAAAAATTACGGAGCTAGGAGAAAATATTATTATTCGTCGTTTTGCACGCTACATGGTAGGGGAAGAGATCGCAGAAACCTGCTCACCATCGAAAGATTCTTGCAGTATTAATTAATACATCAGGGAGGTTTTTTATCACTGCGCATCTATCAATTTCTCTTAGCAGTCTTCTCTCAGAAAACCAGATCATTCCAAATATTCTGGCTACTGAAAGGTGGCAGGCCATCGAAGAAATTGTTCTTTTTTTGATTCAGCACGGATTTATCCAAGAAGAAAATAAGGAAGAGGTGCTCAGTGCATTGTATCAACGTGAAGAGACAATGAGTACAGGTATTGGTTTTGGTATTGCGATTCCTCATGCCTCCTCCACTGCTGTGAACGAGTTAACAGTTGCCTTTGGACGTTCTCAAGCTGGAGTCGAGTTTGAATCATTGGATAACAAACCTGTTCATTTTATTGTCCTCTTCTTGGTCCCAGAACATCAGTTTCAAACGCATCTAAAAACGCTTTCTGCTATTGCAAAGTTTTTCAATGATCGTTTTATGCGCGATGCATTAGTCAAAGCTCCTGATGCTGCAGCTATTATGGATGTTTTTCGCCACGGAGCTCCTCCTCAATAAAAGGCATTTGAGGAATCATTTTTTATAATGCTCGATTATTGCAACGTGTTTGTAAGTATTTCGTGAAGTGTTGTAAGGCCAGAAAAAACTTTTTTCAATCCATCTTCACGCAATGTTTTTATCCCATGGTGACGCATATGCTCTCTAAGATGTACCGATGTTTTTTTTTCGTGAATGTCTTGACGTAGGAGATCAGAAATAGTGAGGATCTCAAAAATTCCAAGACGTCCTTGAAAGCCTGTCTCCTGACACTCAGAACAACCCGAAGCTTTCATAGGGTGACACATGGATAACGATCTTTCCTTTAATCCCAGTATTGTTTCTTCATATTTGGTAAAATCTGTCGGGGCTTTACAATGAGAACAGAGACGTCGCACCAGACGCTGAGCAATAATAGCGCGAAGTCCCCCTGCAATTAAATAGGGTGGTATTCCTAAATTCTGGAGGCGCATTAGAGCACTGGGAGCATCATTAGTATGAAGCGATGAAAAAATAAGGTGGCCTGTTAATGAGGCGTTTATAGCAATACGCGCTGTCTCTGCATCACGAATCTCTCCAATCATTATTTTATTGCTGGCCTGTCGTAGCATCGCTCTTAGAACAGATGAGAATGTTCTTCCAATTTCCTTTTCAACCTGAACCTGATTGACTCCAGGAAGCTGATATTCTATTGGGTCTTCGACAGTGATAATTTTCTGGTTAGGATGATTGAGTTCCTGAAGGCAGGAATAGAGAGTGGTTGTTTTTCCTGATCCTGTCGGTCCTGTCACAAGTAGGAGGCCGTAGGGTTGCGCTATTAAATTTTTTAATATGCAGTGATCTTCTGGTTCTAGTCCTAATTCTGAAAGACCGAGCGGGAGGGAGGAGCGCTCTAGGAATCGTAGAACAACACTTTCGCCATAGATGGTAGGAATGGTAGAAATGCGAATATCGAATATATGAATCCCACATTGGAATTGGAACCGCCCTTCCTGTGGTAATCTTTTCTCAGCAATATCCATCGAAGCACTCATAATTTTGAGTCTGCTCACGAGAGATTCCTGTAATTTTTTTGAAAGAGATTGAACTTCATGTAACGCTCCATCAACTCGGATGCGAACACGCACGGCGTTGGAGAGGGGTTCTAAATGAAGGTCGCTGGCACGACTCTCTTGTGCCTTGAGAATTAAGTGCGAGAGAAGCTGGATGACTGGAGCCTCCCCTTGAAACAAGGAGGAAGGGAATGTCTTTGTGGTGGAAGAGCTCGTCATAAAATAACGGGCTCTGAGTGTATAAAAAGCAAGCACAACATCATAGAAAGAAATATATTTGTTTGGAAATGGATATTTAGAAGCTCCTGGTGATGATATGGGGGTTGTTTTCGTTTCTTTTTGGAGTATGGTGGAGGGCTGCTTTTTTAATTTTTCATGTTCCTAAATATTCTTTCCATTATTGGTGTTTCACTTGAGGTTATCTTGCTCTTTAATTTACTGATTATTGTGCACGAGTTAGGGCATTTTTTGGCAGCACGGTGGCGTGGGCTTGTTGTTGAAAAATTTGCCATTTGGTTTGGGAAGCCACTCTGGTCAAAAACTATTAATGGAATCGAATATCGCCTAGGATCTATTCCTGCGGGAGGTTTTGTTGCTGTGCCTCAGTTAGCACCAATGGAGGCCTTAGAAGGAAAAACAGAAAAAAATTATGCTGATCTCCCGTTAGTCTCTCCAGCCGATAAAATCATTGTTGCTCTTGCAGGACCGGTTTTCAGTCTCTTGCTGGCTTTCGTTTTTGCCTGTATTGTTTGGGGTGTAGGACGCCCTGTGAGCGAGTCGGAAAAAACATCCGTGATTGGTTATGTTTTGCCTGGTGGGCCTGCAGCCAAAGCGGGTTTGCAACCAGGAGATAAGATTCTTTCAGTCAACGGACATAACATAACTCGTATTAATGGAATGGGGAAAATGAGCGACAGTGTGGCTTGGAATGTTGCTACAAGCACATCTCCAATTATTCCAATTCGTATCGAACGCAAAGGAATAGAAAAAACAATCGTCGTAGAACCTTTAATACAAGCACGTCAAGGATGGGGAAGAAAAAATCTTCGTCAAATTCAGATTCTTCCAGCACAGACTCCCATGATTGCAAAAGTCCTCCCCAAGAGTCCTGCAGCAGAAGCAGGGCTTCGTACAGGAGATCTTGTTATTGCTGCTAATGGAGTAAAACTTCTTAGTACTATAGCACTCGCCGATGTTTTAAAGAGAGAGGTGGATCAACCTGTATCCCTCACAATCCGTAGGGATTTAACAAAAGATAGTTCTCGAATTTTCGTCGTAAAAATGACACCTCGTATTTTGGCTGATGGAGGAGAGCTACGTCTCGGTATTTACTGGGATCAACGAGGAATTGTCTCCCTGGTCCATCCCAATCCTTTTTCTCAAATTGCTGCAAGTGTGAGCACCATATGGGAAACACTGAGTGCAGTTGCTCAACCTCATTCTGAAATCACCATCCAGCATCTTAGCGGCCCAGTTGGCATTATGAGGATTTACTATATGCTTTTTCAAAGTCCCATGGGATGGCGTTTAGCACTTTGGTTTAGTGTCGTGCTCAATGTGAATCTAGCGCTCCTCAATCTCCTCCCGTTACCAGTGCTCGACGGAGGTCATATTCTTCTAGCCTGCTGCGAATGGTTTGTTGGCAAACCGATTCACCATCGTGTTCTTGAGTGGATACAAACCGGCTGTGCCTCTATCCTTATTGGTTTCATGATTTACGTTACCTTTTTTGATATCCTTGATCTTCCTTGGATGCACCGTAAGCAAGCTGTTCCAGCTGCTGCAACGGTGACGTTGGATCCTCAAGATACCTCTCCTAATAATTTAGAAAAAAAATAGTACTTCTTTTTGACAAAAGAGCTTTTATGTATGAAGTTAAAAAATGAAAAAATATATTTCTCTCTTTGTTCTTACAGTTTCACTCTTAATTTTTGCTTCTCCCTCTCTTCTTGCTCATAGCCCATCGCAGTTTTTACTCACGGAAGATCAAGCAGGCAATGAGGAACCCCCTATTGTTGTTCCCTTACATAGTGAAATTGAGGTAAAGCTTCTTGGAAGCGAATCTAATAGTCATGTTTATTCGAGCGGTAGTGGTTCTCAACATGGTGAGAGATGGGAGTGCAGTTGGAGTAACGATGATGATGATCTCATGATGATCCCACGGCCAACGGCGGAAATAATCCATGCTCCTTCTAATGTTGTTCGCTCCGATAGAGGGGAGTTTACTAAAAGTACCGATTATCGTTGGACATTCCTTGCGCAGCAGTCCGGGGTCTCAACGTTGATCTTTAAGAAATATTACTACTCTAACGCTAAGGTGCACAATCTGGATGATTCTTCTTCATGGAAAGATCCTATCAAAGAGATTCATTTCACCATTCAAGTTACCGATTCCAATGAAAAGGGAGCTGAGTAAATAATACCATCTTAAAAAATGGACTGTAGGAGATGGTCGTCTTGATGATAAGCAAGTCGGAAGAGTACAGCGCTAGCCCGCATATTTCACACTAAATCTATTACGGCTTGTGGAAAGCTCATCATTACTGCGTTGGTCTCGAATTGTGATTTGGACAGTATGAAACATACAGCCCGGCATCCCAATCCTTCGCCCGCCTTGT
>Ga0114975_10000700_pt1 | contig 24984 bp, 8 predicted proteins | sample S_130626_EF_Meta_FD_87031 | JGI IMG/M metagenome (GOLD analysis project Ga0114975, IMG submission 87031) | Freshwater microbial communities from Lake Simoncouche, Canada to study carbon cycling - S_130626_EF_MetaG | ecosystem: Environmental > Aquatic > Freshwater > Lake | place: Lake...
ATGTCTCGAGTTCCAATGCACGAGCCTTGGAGTCAGCATGAAAATATTAATCCAACACAGTTCAGTCCATTTGCAACAGATGTGCTAACAGGGTCTACAACTGCTGGAAGACAGAATCAATTACCTACTGCAAATTCTGCAACTTCAGTTACTCCTGCTAACATTCCTGCAGATTGGACTAAAGATGATGCTTTTATTAAAAAGGTTAATTCTGTGGCTGCTAGACTAAATGTTTCCCCTGCGGATCTATTGGCCTGCATGGCGTTTGAAACTGGTAGAACATTTGACCCATCCTTAAGAAATCGTATAGGTGCTACTGGATTAATACAGTTTATTCCTAAGACTGCTATTGGGTTAGGAACCACCACAGACTACCTAGCCAGCCTAACTCGAGTTCAGCAGATGGATTGGGTAGAAAAATATTTCTTAGCCGGTCCTATTGCTCGAGTAAAAAATCCTACATTAGAAGATCTATATATGGCTATACTTTGGCCGGTTGCAGTTGGCCAAAGTAATGATTATGTTATGTGGAGGGCTGGTAGTATTCAGTATCAACAGAATCCGTTAGATGTTGGGGGCAAAGGCTATATAACTAAAGCAGACGCCTCGTCTTATGTTAGAAGACAAATACCGTATGTTCAAAGTCAACTTGCGACCATTAAAACTGGAACAGCTTTTGCCTAATAAATACTATCATGCCATATAAAAATATTGTAATTACTCCTCCAAACGCAGTCAATCAACAGGCTGTACAAACTGATCATTTTTATCGAGGATTCAGTTCTCGTAATAATAGTAATCAGCACGGTAGCCTTTATGATTTTGAATTAATTAAGCAAGATATTATTAATCATTTTAATACAAGAAAAAATGAAAGAGTAATGAATCCTGAGTTTGGAAGTGCAATTTGGGATTTATTAATGGAACCACTTACCGATGAAGTTCGACAAATATTAACAGATGACATCACTGCTATTTGTACTAGCGATCCTCGAGTAACCCCTGTTCAAATAGATTTAACAGAATACGAGCAAGGATATCTATTAGAGCTGACCTTAAAATTAATTAAAACAGACCAGTCTGCCAATTTGAAATTATCGTTTGATCAAAAAATTGGATTAACAGTTTTAACAAATACTGTTGGTACAGTTAATTATATACCAGGTTAATTTTAACCATAAATACGTGATCTACAAAGAAAACTATGACTATTCCAGCAACTAACTCTAAACTACTAGTGGCCGAAGATTGGGTTAAGATATATCAATCATTCCGCAACGCAGATTTTCAAAGTTATGATTTTGAAACTCTACGCCGATCGATGATTAATTATCTTCAACAGACATATCCTGAAGACTTTAACGACTATATTGACTCTAGCGAGTATATGGCATTAATTGAGGTAATTGCTTATCTTGGGCAAAACCTTAGTTTTCGTATTGATTTGAATGCTCGAGAAAACTTTTTAGAAACAGCACAACGTCGAAACAGCATATTACAGTTAGCACAATTAATCAGCTACGTTCCTTCTAGGAATTTATCAGCAAGCGGATTATTAAAAATTGTAGGAGTATCTACTACAGATAACGTTATTGATATTAACGGAATTAATTTAGCCAACAGTGCAATTTCTTGGAATGACTATACTAATAACAATTGGTACAGTCAATTTATTACAGTTCTAAATTCTGCAATGAATGGCGCCTATGTATTTGGAACTCCGTACGATAAAGGTATTATCGGCGGAATACCAACAGAAGAATATGCCATTAATAGTTCTAATACAGATGTACCAGTTTATACTTTTTCAAAAAATATCAACGGTACAAGTATGGTGTTTGAAATAGTTCCGGCAACATTTTCAGATAGTTCGTTTATATACGAAAAAGCCCCAATACCGGGCGGAGCAATTAATTTTTTATATCAAAACGACAATCAAGGCGCTAGTAGTCCTAATACAGGATTCTTCATGTATTTCAAACAAGGGACCGTAGCAGCCACTGGGTTTTCTATAGACACCCCTGTGCCTAACGAAATAGTAGGCATTAATGCATCAAATATTAACAATACAGACACATGGCTATGGCAACTAGATGCTAATGGAAATTACAGCAATTTATGGACACAGGTTCCTGATATTGTTGGAAACAATGTAATATACAATAGCCTAGATCAAAATCAAAGAAATATTTTTAGTATTAGAACCCGTGATCAAGATCAAATAGACTTAAATTTTGCTGATGGAAGTTTTGGAAATCTTCCTAAAGGTAGATTTCAATTCTTTTATCGTACAAGTAATGGACTAAGTTACACAATCCGTCCAGATCAAATGTCTGGAATTTCTCTAAAAGTTCCTTATTTCAATAAGTCTGGACAAGGACACACGTTAACATTAACATTGGCATTACAATATACCGTAGCAAATGCTTCTTCAACAGAATCAAATGCTAGTATAAAAACTAAAGCGCCGCAGGCTTACTATACACAAAATCGTATGGTCACTGCTGAAGATTATAATATTACTCCACTAACAGTTAGTAGCAGTATACTTAAATTAAAAAGTATCGCCAGATCTACCAGCGGGTTAAGCAAATATTTTGATCTCAATGATGCTACTGGAAAGTATAGTTCAACTAACATTTTTGCGTCTGACGGAATTTTATATAAATCTCAACAAGAAGAAAATTTTCAATTTACATTTACTAGTAAAAATGATATATTTTCTGTGATTAAAAAACAGATAGAAGACATTTTAGTTAGACCTGGAATTAGATCTTTTTATCTTGATAATTGGCCAAGAGCATTATTAACAGATTTTGATTTTTCTTGGAATTTAACTAATAAAGTATCGGGACAAAGTCAAGGATATTTGTACGATAGTAATAATAAACCGTTAAGTCTTGGATCATATTCTAATAGTAATTTAATATATGTAACTCCTGGAGCATTACTACAATTTGATGGAAATTTGTGGGCAACTGTTCTTCAAGTAGTAGGAGACGGATCAAATAATGGATTGGGTAATTTATACAATGGCCAAGGTCCGTTAGTGTTAAGCACAGTAATACCTAATGGATCTCTTTTAACAGAGATCATTCCAGTGTTTATAAACAAATATTCGTATGCTTTTGAATCTGAGTTAGTTAGCATTTGTCTAAATCATAGAAACTTTGGGTTAACTTTTGATACGGTTGACAGAACTTGGGCCATTATCACAGATACAAATTTAGATTTAACCAGTCCGTTTAGCCTAAACTATCATAGAAATTTAGATAACTTAAACTTAGATGCTAGTTGGTTAATTTCGTTTAATTGGGTAGGTAACGCTTATAAAGTCAGATATAGATTTACTGATTATGTTTTTGAAAGCAAAGAACAAACATCTTTTTATTTTAACAATTCTGTAAAAAATTATGACTTTACAAATAATAAAGTATTAAAAGATCAAATTATAGTTTTAAGTACTAACCCAGATCTTAGTTTTAAGAATAACTGGAGTAATGGAACAATTGACCCAGATACGCTGTCGGTGTCGAATCAATTGGCTTTTGGAATTAACGGAGACTTTTATCTTAATACAGTAGATAATACAACATTTAGAAAAATTCGCGGTAGATGGCAAAAGCAACCTATTGGCCAGGCGTTAGATGACCTTGGTCAAGATTATGTATGGCAAATTGATAATTCGATTGTACAGTCTGATGGATACGTAGAACCTAAAAGAGTAAAAGTTAGTTTTTATGAAAATACTCAAACTAGACAGATTGATAATCCTGACGGGTTTGTTAATATTGTACCTGAAGATAATTATGTATATTTCAAATTATCGACTGATACTGTTACATATTACTTGTATACAGGAGAAGTGAATAGTGATTATGCTACCTCAGTTGATGCAACTAATGCCATTAATGCTGGATTAGTTCAAGCAAATTTAGGAGATTTATTTTATTTTTATGATCCCGCAGTGAATGTAGTTAAAAGTTATACACCGACAGCAATAAATCTTACAGATCCTTGGACATATGAATCTGAGTATCTTGCATATTCTGGAAGAGCTGACTTAAAAATACATTATATTCATAATAGCGGAGAAAATATTAGAATTGATCCTAGTAAGAGTAACATTATAGATATTTACATGCTAACTTCTGATTACAATACATCTTTTAGAAATTGGTTGATTAGCGGAGTAGGGTCTGAGCCTGCAGTGCCAACTAGTGCTAGTCTTGAAAGTAATTATTCTGCTAAGTTAGAATTGGTAAAATCAATCAGTGATCAAATTGTGTATCAGCCTGTTAAGTATAAAATATTATTTGGTAGTACAGCTGAATTAAATTTACAAGCAATATTTAAGGCTGTTCAAAGTCGTACAAGTACAGCCAGCGCCAACAGTATTACATCGAGAATATTAGATGCTATTAATGATTTCTTTGCTTTAGAAAATTGGGATTTTGGAGAAAGTTTTTATTTTAGTGAATTAACAACTTACGTAATGAATCTTTTAACCCCTGATATAACTAACTTTGTTATAGTTCCTTCGAGTTCTAATTCTGGGTTTGGAAGTCTATATGAGGTAGCGTGTCAAAGTAGTGAAATCTTTATCAGCGGTGCAACTGCGGCAAATATACAGGTGATAGGTGAAATCACAGCTAGTCAGCTAAATTCAAAAAATCAAATTATTACAAATGGAAGTTGAATAGATGGCTAATAATAAAATAAAATCAGTTAATTTTTTGCCAGAATATTTACGAACAGAAAAAAATAATAAATTCCTATCTGCCACAATAGACCAATGGATACAATCGCCGCAGTTAGAAAGAATAAATGGTTATATTGGATCTAAGGTAACTCCAACATACAATTCAACTAGTGATGTGTACATCTCAGAGCCATCTGCACTCCGTACCAACTATCAGTTAACTCCTGCATTAATTGTAAATGATGCATTGTTTAATGTTCAAGATGTGATTGGGATAGACGATTTAGTTAATGAGATTTCTCTTCAAGGCGGAAATGTTTCTAATTTTGATAGGTTATTTAGAAGTGATTTTTATTCTTATAATCCTTTTATTGATTGGGACAAGCTGGTAAATTATCAAAATTACTATTGGTTAGTAATGGGACCAGACACTATTGAAGTTTTAGAAACAGAAGATCAAATAATTAATGAAATCCTAAATCAAAAAAGTTATACTAATTCTACTACTGGGTTAACTCTAACCAATGGATTAAAATTAAGATTTATAAATTCAGAAGCCGGTGCATATTATGAAAATGATTATTTTGTAGAAGGTGTTGGAAGTGATGTTGGAATAAGATTAGTTAATTTCCAAGATTTAATAACTCCGGAACCAATTGCTGGACGGTACGATGAAAATTTTGATATTGCATTGTTTGATTTATATCAGTTTGATAATGTTAAAACTCTACCACTAACACCAGAATACACTACAATTAATAGAGCAAGTCAAGATATTAATTCTTGGTCAAGATATAATCGGTGGGTACATGCTGAAGTTATAAGAGTTACAGCGGAATATAAAAATCAAATACCAGTATATCCGTCTGAATTTAGAGCACAAAGACCAATCATTGAATTTGCACCAGACCTTAAATTATACAACTACGGAACAGTTGGTATTCCTAATGTTGATTTCCTTGATACAATTACTACTGACCCTACAAAAATTAACGGAAATTTAGGGTATTATATAGACCAAGTTTTAATAGAGCAAGGTAATAGAATTATATTCAATTCGTCTGCTGATGCTTCGATAATTTATCGTGTAACATTAGATCAAAATAAAACAATACAATTAATAGAAGATACAACTGTCCCAGTAGGGGCGGCAGTTTCTATTGATTTAGGAGTTATTAATCATGGTACTGATTGGCATTTTGATGGAAGTATATGGCAAAAATCTCAACAACATACGGTCATAAATCAAGCTCCGTTATTTGATCTTTTCAATGATGACGGAACAAGTTATAGTGATCCAATAAATCTTCCTAGTAATTTTACAGGAAGTCAAATTTTTGGATATACAATAGGTACGGGCACTGATGATCCATATCTTGGGTTTCCGTTAAAGTATAGAAATAATGTAGAACAGGGCGATTATCTTTTTACAAATTATTTTATGACTGATGTTATATCAATAACAGCTGGAACTCAATTTGTTATTGATATTTCGTCTTCAATAACGTATACTAAATTTTCTAATTTAACATACGGAGAAAAATATAATAATGTATGGACAAAAAACACAGGATATCAAGTACCTATAATACAGCTTCAAACAACAGCTGAATCTACTAGTTCGATCGCTATAACAGCAATTGACTCTCCAACAGATCAAGAAATAACATTAGAAGTATATGTAAACAATCAAAAGATTGATTCAGTTACAACATCAACTTCTGGACAACAATATCTAGTTAATTTTGATAACCCTCTTCCTGTTGATTCTGATGTCTTGTTTAAGGTTTATACAGATGTGCCTGCTAACACTAATGGTTATTATGAAACGCCTTTAGGATTAACCAACAATCCGTTAAATGGCTCGATATCTTATTTTACTTTATCTGACCTTAGTGATCACGTTAAAACGATGGCATTGCAATCTCCTGACTTCGTAGGAGTATTTCCGGGAGTTAGCAATTTAAGAGATTTGCCCAATATATCAGAGTATGGTACTAGATTAATTTCAAACGCAAACCCTATTGCATTTGCTAACATGTTTGTAGGTAAAAAAGAACATAGTGTAATTAATGCTATTAATAAAGTTAGTGAGCATTATACTCAATTTAAGCATCAAATAATTTCTCAATTAAATCGATTGGCTGATCAACAAGATCCGGTATCAGCACTTGATTTAGTACTTACTACTATTAATCAAGATAAAACAGTTTCAAGTCCGTACAACTTATCAGATATGGTGGGATATGGAACAGATAAAAAAGTTACAACATATACTGTTACTGATAATACTATTACCTCGTACGCAATTGATAAAGAATTTGACATATCGGTACTAAGCACACGTTCGGTATTAGTATATGTAAATGGAATACAATTAATATTAAATCGTAATTATATCTTTGAAGTAAACGATAATTATGTAACAATAAGTTCAGTCTTCGAAGATGATGAAATACGTTTAGGTTTGCGTGTAGGAGACATAATCACTATTGTTGATTACTCTGATACTTCGGGGTCGTATGTCCCCCCAACACCTAGTAAGCTAGGATTATATCCTGCGTATCAACCTAAAAAATACTTAGACGATACATATAATACTCCACAAATGGTAATCCAAGGTCACGACGGGAGTATTACAATTGCCTACAATGATTTTCGAGATAATGTATTATTAGAATTTGAAAAACGTGTTTATAATAATATTAAGTCAGCTTATCGGCCTGAATTATTTGATATTAACTCTGTATTCCCTGGAGCTTTTAGAAAAACTCAATATTCTGTTTCTGAAATAAATGGAATATTAGAAAGTAGTTTTGTTAAATGGTCTGGGTTTAATGGAATTGATTATATAAACAACACAACGTTTGATTCTGATAATTCAAAAACTTGGAATTATACAGGATCGTACATACCTCAAATTGATGCTCAAGTGTCTGGATATTGGAGATCAGTTTTTAAGTATTTGTACGATACTGATCGCCCACATACAAATCCTTGGGAAATGTTGGGGTTTGATGAAAAACCTTATTGGTGGGATGACGAATACGGCGGAGCTCCTTATACTTCAGCCAACACACACCTATGGCAAGATTTAGAGGAAGGTCGAATTAGAAACGGAACACGAGTTGGTATAGATACTTTTTATTCAAGGCCTGGATTATTTTCAGATAATCTGTTACCTGTTGATATTTCTGGAAATCTAGTTGATTTACCTGAATCGATAGTAACAAATATAACTCTTTCAAATCGTAGGCAAAATTGGAAATTTGGCGATCAAGCTCCAGCAGAAACAGCATGGAGACGTAGCAGTCAATGGCCGTTTGCTGTGCAACGATTATTAGCATTAACAACCCCTGCTAGCTACGCAAGTTTAATGTACGATACTAGTAGAGTTGGTCTAAACAACTCTAATCAGTGGATTTATAAAACAGATAACAGATTTTTTAATCTCAGTAACGTAGCAATTCATAATGAAACTGGTACGTTGACTAGCGGATATAGTGTGCTGATTAGTGAAACTGGTCAACAACGATCACAAAATTATATAACAACTTTGCGCAGTGATCTTTCTTACGTTAATTTTAATTTGTTTTATAAGGTAGGCGGATTTGTTAGTAAAAATACTTTACAGATAATCATTGATGCATACGAGCCTAATAGTAATAGTCCCGGAGCATTGTTACCTCAAGAAGATGTTACATTAATATTAAATGTTAGTAATCCTGTTAAGTCAATTGGCATATCTGGAATTGTTGTACAAAAGTCAGATAACGGTACTTTTATTATAAAAGGGTACGACACTCAAAATCCGTACTTTACTGTATATACACCTATGCGTAACAATAGCACTCCTTCGATTACAATAGGCGGTATCAGTGAACCATATGTAACATGGGTAAGTGATTTAGGAACAGGAAATACAGGGCTTTCAACGGCTGATACAACCACGGCAGCTTCTGCTACAGGAATTTTTTATCAAGCAGGACAAATAGTATCTAATAACGGAAAGTATTATCGAGTAACAGTAAGTCATAGAGGTGAAAGTGCATTTAATCCTGATTTTTATCAATTGTTACCATCCTTACCTACTAGCGGCGGCGCTTCTGCGTTAACAGCCAATAAGTTTGATAATATTCCAACCAAAGTATTATATGGGACAGAATTTAGAACAATACAACAAGTATATGATGTTATTGTAGGATATGGTGCTTGGTTAACTGATCAAGGATTTATTTTTGATGAATATAATAGTGATGTTAACGATGTAATTAATTGGCAATTCACTGGTAAAGAGTTTTTATATTGGACTACACAAAATTGGTCCACAAACAATGTGATAACGTTAAGTCCTTTTGCAGATCAAATAAAATATTCAAATAATCAATCTGTTGTAGAAAACATTTTTGACAATTATTACGAATATAGTTTATTATCTGCAAACGGATTATCATTCCCAAAGAATAATTTATCTATTAATAGAAACGATGGGGTGTGTACAATTGTAGCTACAACGTCAACAGATGGAATCTATTATGCCAAGTTAAATTCTATACAAAAAGAACACGCAATGGTGTTTAATAACACCACAATATTCAATGATGTTGTATATGATATTGAAACAGGATATCAGCAACAGCGTATGAAGATATCTGGATTTAGAACTAGTAATTGGACTGGTGACGTATCTAGCCCTGGATTTGTATACGACAATGTATCAATATCAAATTGGAAAGAAAATACATATTATCAATCAGCAAGTGTTGTTAGATATAACGGATTGTATTATTCAGCCCTAGGCAATATTGAACCTACATCTACTTTTGATTTCTTAAAGTGGGAAGTATTGTTAGAAAAACCAACCTCTGATTTATTACCAAACTTTGATTATAAAATAAATCAAATTCAAGATTTTTACAGTTTAGATATTGACAATTTTGATACTGCTCAAGAAAAGATGGCTCAACATCTTACAGGATATACACCAAGAAATTATCTAAACAATATTTTTACAGACCCAATTGCTCAATATAAATTCTATCAAGGATTTATCCGCGAAAAAGGAACACGTAATGCTGTACAAAAATTATCTAAAGCTACGATTCAAAATTTTCAAGGAAATATAGATTTTACTGAAGAATGGGCGTTTCGTATCGGAGCATATGGATCTTACACATCATATAAAGAATTAGAAAACATATTAGTAGAAGGTACCTTTTTAGAAAATCCGCAAATTATTCAGTATGTTGATGTTGCTCCGGCAGTGAACAATCTTATTTTTTATAGCACATCTAGTAATATAACTATCAAACCAGATAATTATGATCCTTCTAAAACTTTTTATGTTACTTCTGGTACATATAAAGAAAATAATTATATACTCCCTACAGCAGGATTTGTAAGATCTAATGACGTTACGTTTACTGCTTATAGTGAAAACAGTTTGTTAGATATTCTCAACAATCAGGTCCTTAAATTAGGTGATACAGCATGGCTAGGATTCAAGCAAAATAGTGAATGGGACGTATTAAGATATACACTTGTTTCTGCATCAGTTGTAGAAGCAATTGTGACAGTACCAGGGTCTGAAATAAGGTTTACTACTAATGGTCCACATAGATTATCAGTAGGAGAAATAGTATCGTTAACACAATTTACTGATCAACTTAACGGAATATATTTCGTAGCATCAATAAATTCACCAGACCAGTTTTCGATTAGATCAAATGAAATATATATAGATCAAACATCAACTCCTGGATCTGGTCAATTGTTTAAGTTTGTTACCGCAAGAGCATCAAATTTTGATTTGTTTCCTTCAGATAACGAACTATTAGAATTGCCTGAAAATTCACTAGTATGGACAGATAGTGATACAATCGATGGAAATGGAAAATGGGCAGTATACAGCAAAACAAAAAATTATTATCCTAGTGTTGTTTCAAGCGGCGCAGATTTTGAAGATGATCATTTGGGTTATAGCATTAGTCGTCTTGGAATTGATAATATATTTGTTGTTGGGTCACCTGGACAGAAATTTGATTACGGTAGTGTAACTGCTTATGTTAAAGTAGATGATATATCTCCAGCAAGGTTCAAATTTTTCTTAAATCAAGATACATTTAGACCTTACTATAATTCTCAAAAATCTAATGTAACAGCGTTTGGACATGATGTTGTCTACGATGATTACGTATTTCCCGGAACAAATAATGGATTAATATTTGTCGGTGCTCCTAAAACCAGTTATGTAAAAACAGTTTATAATACTACAACTAATATAAACATTGCACTAACAACTGCTACAGCATCGAGCTATGTTGAACAAGGGTTAGTAACTATTAGTTCTATTGACCCAGTATCCAACGAAGAAACTAGATTATTAACACTGGTTAGTCCATCTCCGTCTAAAAATGAATATTTTGGATCAAGTTTATATGTACAACTGAATACAAGTTCTAAATTATTACTAGTTGGCGCACCAGGAAAACCAAATAGTGTTGGGTCTGTTTATGCTTTCCAAGTAGGAAGTTACACTACAGGAACAACTAGTACATTGACTATATCTGTTGCTCCTGAATTGTTACCTAGCGAAAGTACTAAGGGTATGCAGTGGGGACATAGTATTAGCGGATCTGACGACGGATCAGTGATAGCAATTGGCGCTCCGGGGTATAACGATAAAACTGGTTTAGTAAATATTTTCCGCAATACTGGAACTTACCTACAGCAGGTAATTATTCCTCCAGATGATTTTGATATTGGTAGTGGATTTGGAGAAAAAGTCGAAGTATCACCAGACGGCTCCTACTTATTTGTTAGTGCCCCTAATGTGTATAGCTATACAGATAATAATAAATCATACGGTAAAGTGTTAATTTATAAAAACGTTGATGGAGAATTTGATACTAGCACGGTACAAATATTAGATAACCCATTAATAAGTTCTGGATTAAAATTTGGCCATGATATATCGATTAATCCCGATAACGATATATTAGTTGTATCGGCACTTGGAGTTGCATTAATTCCAACAGCATTTGACGAATATCAAACTCGAAATATAGGTGGGAAATCTATAGTTTCTATTGTAGAAACAACAAATGATTCTGGATCAACTGAATATTATACCGAAGTTGAACGTACAGGCTCAATTTACGTTTACAATAGAAAACACGATCGATTTGTATTAGCAGAGGAATTGCCTCCAATTAATCCGCTTAACGGAACTGACTATGGACATAGTTTAATAATTGATAGAGATAACAGTATCTACGTTGGTGCTCCTGCGTTTAACAATCAAAAAGAAAGCGCATTCTATCAATACAACTCAACTTCTACAAGTGCGTTTAGTTGGCAAACTTTAAGGTCTCAAGAAGACATGGTCAATATTGATACAATTAGAAGAATTGTTCTTATTGACACATTTAATGAAAAAGTTCTAAATTATTTAGAAACAATCGATCCAGCAAAGGGTAAAATATCGGGGCTAGCAGATCAAGAAATAAAATACAAATCTATGTTTGACCCCGCTATATATACTGTTGGAAGCACAGGAACAGTAGTTAATCCTTTAACTACGTGGACAGACGACCATGTTGGTGAATTGTGGTGGGATCTATCTAGTGTTAAATATCAATGGTACGAGCAGGGTGATTTAGAATATAGAAAAAATAATTGGGGTAAATTTTTTCCAGGATCGACGATTGATGTTTACGAATGGGTAGGATCACATTTATTGCCAAGTCAGTGGAATAATCAAGCCGATACTACTGTTGGATTAACACAGGGTATTAGTGGTCAACCAAAATTTATTGATGATTCGACGGTATCGGCAAAACAAATTTATAATTCGATTAGTGATTCATTTACAAATTATTATTTTTATTGGGTTAAAAATAAAGTAATAGTTCCAAACTCTATTGGTCGTAATATCAGTGCTTATCAAGTAGCAAAAATAATTGCAGATCCGATTGCTTATGGAATTCAATTTGCCAGTGCGCTAAGTGCAGATGCAATTGCATTGGCTAACATACCCCCATCTCCAATAGGTAGTAATGTTAGTATTAATATTGCAATGGATCTTAATACAACAGATATACCAAAGCATACAGAGTGGTTACTATTACAAGAAAATAATGTTAATAGTATGCCCGATACTTTATTAGAGAAAAAACTTCTTGACAGTTTAATAGGACACGACAGTTTAGGTAACTTAGTTCCCGATCCGACTTTATCTCAACGACAAGCATACGGAATAGAAATTCGCCCTCGTCAGAGTATGTTTGTTAATCGATTTCAAGCCTTGCGTAATTTATTAGATTTTACTAATAAAATTCTTATTAATAATCCTGTTACTGGAAATTACAGTTTCAAAAATCTTGAAACAAAAGAAGAACAACCAGATCAATACAGTCACGAATATGATCAAATTTTAGATATTCAAACAGAGGCAGATTTATACAACTTAGTTGATACACGACAACTTACCGCAGACACCGCGGCAGTATTAACCGCTACAATATATAACGGACAAGTAATTTCAGTTGATATAGTTAATCCTGGCTTTGGATATTTAATATCTCCAAAAGTTACTGTAATTGGAAATAGTAATGATATTGCTGTTATAACAACTGAAATTAACAGTGATGGGCAAATTATCTCATGTACAATTGAAAATGCTGGATCTGGATATGTGCAAGCTCCTGAATTAACAGTTCGACCATATACTGTAATTGTAAACAACAACCCAACGTCAAATAATAAATGGTCAAAATATGTTTGGGATGCTTTTAATAAACGATGGACGAAAGTTCATACTCAAAAATATAATACAGCATTGTACTGGAATTATGTTGATTATTCTAGTTCAGACTACAATTATTTTAGATTGTTTGATTACACAATTGATTCTACATATGAATTAGAAACGTTAACCGAAGTAAAACATGGTCAATATATTAAAATAAAAAATATAGGAGACGGAAGATCTGTTGTTATAACTCCGGCGGTTCAAGGCACATACGGCACGTTTAGTAATGAATACGACTTGTTATGGAGTCAAAATGGTACTATACAATTAAGTGACAATCTTTGGAATGTTCCAGCTAGTCAGTTAGGGTTTGATCAATACAATAATTATGACGAAACATTATATAATCAAGCACCAGATCTTGAACTACAATACATATTAGCCTCATTAAAAAATGATATATTCATTAACGAATTAAAAATTAATTGGAATTTATTTTTCTTTACAGCGGTAAAATATTGTTTATATGAACAAAAATTATTAGACTGGGCATTTAAGACTACGTTTATTAATGTTACAAACTACGCAGGAGAATTAGATCAGCGTTCTGTTTATAAAATTGCATCTAGCGAATACTTTGAAGATTATATAAACGAAGTTAAACCCTATCACACACAGATTAGAAGTTTTACAACTAATCAGACTGTGTTAGATCCGATTGCCGCATATAATACTGATTTTGATCTTCCTTCTTATTACAATTCTGCTAACGATCAATTTGAAATAGTAGAAGTTGGAAGTACATTAACCAACTTTTATCCTTGGAAATCTTGGAGTGACAATTATTCATATTCCGTGGGTGAAATTACAGTAAATCAAAGAGGTGAAGGGTATACAGAAGCTCCTAACTTAATAATATCTCCTCCAGATTTACCTAATGGAACTACGGCCACTGCCGAAGCATACATAGGATTGAAACATATTTCGTTTGTTAGGATTATAAATTCAGGTACTGGCTATATTAAAAACCCAACAGTTTCTATCACTGGTGGTGGATCAGTTACAACCACTGCAACCTTCTATGCAAAATTAGTTAATAATACAGTTCGTAAAAATATTGTAGATATTAAATTTGATAGAATTTCTTTAGGAGATGAAATTGGTAATTTACAAGTTACTGATAGATTTGTTTGCGACGGATCACGGAATGAATTTATACTAAACTGGTTAGCACAGCCAGATAAACAAAAAATAAATGTAACATTAGATGGTGATGTTGTATTAATTGCAGACTATTCTATAAAGTATTATACAGAATTCTTTAATGGGTATAATAAAAAATACAGTAAAATAGTATTCTTAAACTATATTCCACAATATAATCAAATATTAAAAGTAGAATATGAGAAAAATATAGGTCTAATGACAGCTATAGAAAGACTAGGATATTTTACTGATATTGTAGATTTTAGTACAGTTACTTCTGGATTGGTTTACCCGCAAACAAGATTAGAAGGTCCTGCGTTTGGACATTCGTCAGCTTGGACAGAAGCATATCCAAACTACGATACATTTGCCTGGGCAGATGAAGTTGCTAACTATGCTTCTAAAGAAGTAGTGTCATCTAGTGACAACCTTGCACACCCTAATTGGACTTCAGTAACGGTATCCTCTACAGCAGACATTAGACTTTTCCAATATGCAAACGTTCCATCAATACCTACTAACATTTTTGTTATATATACTGGAACTATTTACAACTCTACATTCTCTGCCAATCAGTATGTAACTGCAACTGGTGCTTTGCAAGTTATGGAAATTGGTGAAGGATTTGTGATAATAAATGGTAAAGTAGATTTTACTCTTCCAAATGCTCGAGATTTACAACCGGGAGATGTTATTGAGTTTTGGGATAACGATTCAAACTTTAGTGTACTAGATAGTATAATTCAAGGAGGTGCATGGAGCACATCTACTAATAGCGGGTTTATGAATGTACTTGGCATTGACCCTGAGGATGTAGCAGTTGATACAACTACTGGTCTTTATTATCTTGGTGGCACTAATACAATAGTAGACGGTGATGGGTATTATACTGACAACACTGGTTATACTCCAGAAGAATTGATATCTGGGCAAGCATCAGACAGCTTAGGAATTAACGTTTATACTAAGGAACTAGTTGGAGCTCCAACAATTTATTCTTCCTCTGCTCCTGTATTAGCCGGAGTTAGAACATTTGTTCCTATGAAATTACTGCCGCCAAGTAAAGATAGTATAACGGTTAATTTTAATAATCAATTGTTTAGATATAATGCTACTACTTCTACCACTGATGCTGAGAGTTTTTCAATCGATTGGGGTAGTTCAACTTTAATACTTCCACCACAGAATATAGGCGGACTAGTGGGGTATACTATTATAACTTCAGGCGGCGAAGGATACATAGATACTGATTATCTAACATTTGCAAATCGATCATCGGCGCAGTTGTCAAGTTTAGCAGGAGAAAGTACAGTCAAGTCAGTATATGTAACCTTAGACGGAATCGCTCTTTCTACAACAACGTCAACGTCAAATCCGTATTATGAATTTGGAAATGTAAGTAGCAATAATTATAGAGCCGCAGTAAACATTTATAATGCGTCGACTACCACGTCACACTTAGCACAAGCGTGGTTTTTTGTCAGTAAGTATAAACATTTTAATGAAGTTAAAGAAGAAGGATTTGTATTCTCTATTGCAACTACTTCAACCTACGAACTTTCTCAGCCTCCAGGAATTATTGGACCTCCAGAAGCAAATATAATTGTAGAAGTTACTGATAGTTCTGGAACTCGAATTTTACAACCGCCTGATATAAAATACTATGAAGTAACAGACCCTGCCTCACTAATTGGAGATTTATTTTTTGGAGTAGAGTCGATTAATATTGCAATATATAGGAATGGTCTTGAATTAGAATTTGGATTTGATTATTCAATTCTTGGAAATCAGATTAAATTAGTAAACGGTGTTAGTATAGCGGGAGATGTTATAGCTATTGTAACTACTGATCCAAATCGTAATACATCTAGTGTTCCGTTCTATGATTATTATATTGACGGTAATTTTTTAGTTGTTGACCCCCAAGGACAATTTACTAGTTCTATTCCTAATTATAGCACTGGCGGCGCGGCTGTGATCAAAGCTATAACGTATACAAATCATGATAGTATGTTGATGAGGAAAGAAACATTCAACGGAAACACTAGTGGTCGATATAAAATATCTCGTCGAGTGTTCAATGACAACTATATATGGGTCAGTGTTGACGGAGTTGCACTAATTAATAAAGTTGATTATGTTATATTAGAAGACCAAGTAACGGTTCAGCTAAGTGATCAGTTTAGTAATTATAGTATAGAACGTATAACAATTACTTCTCTTTCAAGCGACCCGTTATCAACAACAGTACTTGGGTACAGAACATTTGTTGACATGTTTAATAATACACAGTTCAAACGATTAAGCGCACAAAATACTACATATCTTACACAACCCTTAAGTTTTAGCGATACTGAAATTCATGTAGCCGACGCTGGAGTATTAAGTCAGCCATTGATTAGTAAAAAAATTCCCGGAGTAGTAATTATTGCTAGAGAAAGAATTGAATTTTTCCGTGTGTCTAATAATACATTAAGTCAATTACGCCGTAGTACTCTTGGAACAGCACCTAATTTTTATAATGACATTTACACAAAAGTAATTGATCAAGGTATTACTCAAACAATACCGTACTCAGAAAGAATTTTGAAACAAACATTTATCAGTAATGCTGGATTTCCAACAAATGAACCTTTGACTACAAATACTTACATTATTTCTACAACAACAAATTCTGTTTATTATACAAAAGACACAATCACAGTGTCTAATACAAGTACTGCTATTTTACAAAGTAATACATACTATAATAATTTAGAGCATATACAGATTTCAATTAATGGACAGTTAGTTGATGATCAAGTTTATCAAAATGTCGATCTTACAACTTTAGCAGTTGTAATGTCATCTGATCCTCCTAATTTTGTGTCATCAACCTGCACTGCGGTGGCCTTGGTATACGGATTATCTACATCGAGTAGCTACGTAATTGAAGCGTGGTTTATTGGTAAAGGTGCAACCCCTGCAAACTCTGATGCTCGTCGATTTGCCAATGACGGAATTACGTTACAATCTGCACCAGTTGATTCTACTAAACCAATTCCAGCAGTAGACCAAGTTGAAGTATATTATGGCGGACGCTTATTAAGAAAGGCAGGGATGTTCCATCAAGATACAACGGTGTCTTACGATAATCCAATAACTTCTTATACTACGGCCACTGTAGCCACTGCACTTGATTTACCGCAGAAAACTAAAGAAATTGGAGTTGCTTATATAACAACCGACACAAACCAAGTATGGGTTTATACAGGATCAAAAGAATTTGATGCAATTAGTGGTTATGTTTATAGAGGATTAAATTATTTGCCACCCGAATTTAGTATTAATACTTCGACACAAGAACTAACACTAAATATACCAGAAGGGTTAGAATCACAGCATCCTGTTCGTATAGACATAGTTAAACGAGAATTTAATATTAATACAGAATGGAATGATGTAGATCCTGAAAATTCTAATAAAACTTTAAGTATTATGAGTAGCACATCAACACAGGCTCGATTCTTACAGGCACGCCCTGCAGAATTACCTGACAATTATTATTATGGTGGATCTCAAGGTTTAATAGACAATTCAGGATTTGAACTAACAATAGGCGGAGAGCCACTAGGAGGATTATAAAAATGCCAGAAATATCACAGTTACCAATTATATTAACTGCCACAAATCAAACTTACCTTGTTTCTGTAACCAACGGTGTTGCACAAAGATTAGCCTTTAGTGGAGTTAGTCAAATTGAGGGACCTTTGGGATATACAGGATCAAGGGGTGTTGGGTATACTGGATCTGTTAGTAATATTCCTGGATATATTGGATCAAAAGGATTTACAGGATCATTTGGATTCGTTGGAAGCTCTGGTGCTTATGCCGCTGTGGGATTTTCTGGAAGCCGGGGGTCTGTTGGTTTTAATGGAAGTTTAGGATATACTGGTAGTCAAGGACAGGGGTATACAGGAAGTCGAGGAGAACCAGGTTCTGCTGTTGACAGAGGATTTGTAGGAAGTCGAGGAACCGCAGGAGTTAATGGAACACTTGGATTTACTGGTAGTAGAGGAGATACAGGAAATACTGGTGAGACTGGGTTTGTGGGATCAATGGGATTTTTTGGAAGTAGAGGATTTGCTGGATCAGCAGGATTAAATGCTACAGGATACTTTGGATCGAGAGGATTTACTGGTAGTAAAGGGGAGACCGGATCAGGATTTACAGGATCAGCCGGTGTTGGATTTCGAGGAAGCCAAGGCGAACAAGGTCCACAAGGACCACAAGGTATCCAGGGAACTGCCGCCGCAAGTGTTGCAGTAGGTAACGGGTTTATTGCTTATGGTAATGGGTCTGGGATCACAGGAAACAGTTTTTTAACCACAGATGGTAATGGAAATTTATCTGCTTCCGGTGATATAACAGCGTTTGCAACATCTGATCAAAGATTAAAAACTAATATAGAAATAATTGTAGATGCTTTAGATAAAGTTAATCGTATTAGTGGTATAACGTTTAATTGGAACGAAAATGCAGAAGGTAAAGACCTTACTCGTAGAGAAGCAGGAGTTTTAGCACAACAGATTCAAGCAATATTACCTGAAGTTGTAACAGAACGAGAAAATGGCACTTTGGCTGTTCGGTATGAATTGTTAGTTCCGTTGCTTATAGAAGCTATTAAAGAGTTATCAACAGAAGTTAACAAATTAAAAAATTCTTAACATATGGCACTCCCGATATCTGGACCTCTTTCTTTTAGTGCAATAGCAACTGAAGCTGGCGATTCGGGTTCTCATTACTTTGGCGAAAGCGTTTTTAGGGCACTGATCAATAAACCATCTGGCCCTGTGAGTTTTAGTAATTTCCGAGGGGCATCTTTATCAGCACTTTCGGGTACTGGCACCACTTTACACAGTGCCGGCTCTGGCTCTGCTAATTTATTAATTGAAAGAATTGGAGCACCAACTAATGCGATTAAAGTAACAATGAGTATTAACGGAGCAAATGCTGTTTGGAATTTTACTACAGATGGTGGATACGGTACATATACTTCGGCATTAACATCTGCTAATAACGGAAATGCGGCCTATGCACTAACTCAGGCATTTTACGGACATTCTGCAAGTGGCTATGGCTGGGTAAACTATGACGGAACTAATGTAATGATATCTATTGATTTTGGAACTTATTCATTTGCATCTCCTCCAAATATTTACGGGAATTTCCTTTCAAATCAGGGGTTAGGGGTAGGATGTCCTCCAGACGGAAGCAACAGTCAAACAGGTACAGTTGCCCAGGGAAGAAGAGATGCGGCGCAAATGCTGAACCCTCTCTATACAGAAAGTTATCCAATTAGGAACGGATATCCTGGTATTGTAACAAAGTTTTATCCAGCAACTAGGATAGCATAGAATAATGTATAGAATTTTAATAGCATAAATATCATTATGGGAACAGATAAAATGGATCAAAAACCAAACGAAATTGGCGGTGTAAACGTCGTGGGTCATATTAAAATATTTGACCCTACAACTAATGAAGTCTTTATTGACAAACGTAATGCTATTCATCACGAGAATTTTAGTAAAGCATTAGCAAACAGTATAAGTAATCAAGGTCGTGGAACCATTGCAGAAATGGTATTTGGAAATGGCGGAACACGAGTAGATCAAACAGGCATTATTACGTATCTTACTCCTAATGTTATTGGATCTGGTTCAAGTTTATATAATCAAACATATTACAAAATTGTTGATGCGGCTAGTGCTAGTGATCTTGATCCTGCTAGAAATTATATGCAGGTACGACACGTTGCAGGTGCGCCGTATTCAGATGTGCTAGTTAGTTGTTTATTAGATTTTGGAGAGCCTAGTTCTCAACAAGCGTACGATAATGCCACTAATGCTGACAGCGCATTTGTATTTGATGAATTAGGATTAAAAGCCTACAGCCCCGACGGAGCAAACACAGGTGATTTATTAACCCATGTTATTTTTCATCCTGTACAAAAGTCGTTAAATCGCATGATACAAATTGATTATACAGTAAGAATACAGAGTCTTACTAGTGGAATGTAATAATGCCATATACAATAAAATTCACTGACCCAAGTAAAATAGAAACTATCACAGTACCTGATATGCCTCCTGGCATTAATACTGTTGATACTGATTTGAATCTGTTAGGTCGAGGATATCCTAATTATGGACAAAAGACAGCAGAAAACTTTGTTCATTTATTAGAAAACTTTTCTAGTCCTGCTTATCCAGAAAATGCTATTCAAGGTCAATTATGGTATGATAACAGTACCAACAAATTACAGATTAATCGTGCATCTTCGGGGCAAACATGGACCCCAGCAGGTGGAGTTTGGCAACAAGCCGACGAACCAGTAGACGCTATTACTGGAGATTTATGGGTTGATACAAATAGTATTTTATTAAACATTAAAACTGACACAGGATGGTCACAGGTTTCAAACACCAGTACAGGATTTACAGGTGCTTTTGCATCTTTATTGTATGATGATGTTGATACTCCGCATTGGGTAATAGAACATAAAGTTCAAGACATAACTATAGCAGTTGATTCTGCCGATTCGTTTTTCCCTAATCCACCTATAGTTAATTTTCCGTTTCAAATAAACACTGGTACTACTATTACAACTCTTGGAAAGTTCTGGGGAAGTTCTCAATCTGCAGACGGATTAAATCTTTATTATGGTAATCAAACTTTAAGATTACCGACTGATCGGTTTTTTGTTAAAGACGATTTAACACTCCCAGGGCCAGGACAAATAATCACAGGTAGAGTATATTTTCAAAATACTCAAGGGGTTGTATTAACTACACAAGACGACCCAACAGGTGCTAGTAATGGTACAATACAATTATTAAAATCTGGCAATAATTTAGAAATTGTAAACAATATCAACTATGGTGATATTTTATTAAAAACTAATTTTGGCACAGGAAAAGTTAAAATAAATTCCACAGTGGCATCAAGGTCTACGTCTACTGGAGCATTAATTGTTTCTGGAGGAGTTGGTATTAGTGGAGATGTTCATGTTGGCGGATCATTATATCTATCAACCCTGAGTAATTTTCATTACACATCATTAGTAACTGGATCTTCTGATAATGTTTTTGGAGGAGCACCCGGTCAATTAGTTTACCAAGAGTCTGCTGGTACAACAGGATTTGTTAACACAGGTACAACAGGATCAATCCTAGTTAGTAGAGGGGCCGAAGTTCCAATCTATGTTACAACTTCAAGTATATATGTTGCAAAATCTGTGCAAGCAGATACGCTAATGGGCGGAACTGCTGGACAATTTGTTATTCAAACTGGAACAAATCAAACAGGATTTATTAGTACAAGTAGCATCTATGTTAATTCTTCGGTTTATACAGATAACATAAAAGGTGGTGCAACAGGAAGTATTCCTGTACAAGCGTCATCTGGTGAGACAGGATTTTTAGGAGTAGGAACTCCTGGTCAAGTATTAGTAGTTGATGGTGATTCTCCTACTTGGGTAGATCCAGCAGTGGTATCAGTTGTGCTTATCCAAGCGGCAATTGCAGCCGCAATACCAGATGGAGTTATATTATTATGGAGTGGAAATACTTCAAATATTCCAGAGAATTGGGCGTTATGTGATGGTAATAACGATACTCCTAATTTAACAGATAAATTTATTGTAGGAGCCGGGAATACTTATGATTCTGGCGATGTTGGCGGTACTGCTGATGCAATCGTTGTTGCTCACAACCATACAGCATCTAGTTCTGCTTCGAGTTCTGCTTCGAGTTCTGCTTCTAGTGTAGTTACTGACCCGACTCACAGTCATACAACAACAGTTCCTTTTGGCCCAGGAGATACATCATATTCCGGTGGTGGTGGCGGAAACTTTGGTGGAGTAACAAATACATATGCTAGTTCGGCTGCGGGAACAGGAATAACAGTAGCAACTAGCGTATCAACTAATGTAACAACAAACGTATCGACTACAGTTGATAGTACAGGTGATGGCGGGAGCAACATGAATTTACCTCCGTATTATTCATTATGCTATATTATGAAAGTACCACCACCGCCTGCACCACCTGCACCTTAAGGACTACTAATAACGGTTTAGAATATTATGGCATATACACTTTATAACTCCGACGGCACTATATTAACTATCCTTGCTGATAATACAGTAGATCAATCTACGACTAGTCTTGCTTTAGTAGGCAAAAATACTAATTCTTATGGTCAATATATAAATGAGAATTTTATAAAACTTTTAAGTAGCGGAGCTAGTTCAGCTGTAAATCGTCCTCTTAGCCCAATTACTGGTCAATTTTGGTACAACATTGTCTCGGGACAGTTACAGATATTTGATAATGAATTAGGTTGGAGAAATGTAATTGGAGCTGAAATAAATCCTAATCTTCCTGATACTTTAGCAGTTGGAGATTTATGGTTTGATCAAGATAATAAACAGTTAAACATAAAGATCAATGCTAGTTCTTCAACATGGGTCATTGGGCCTGCATTTAGTTCAATTATTGGCGATAACGGATGGATTGTTCCTGAAATTAATATACTTGATACACAGGGTAATAATCAACAAGTATCTTTATTAAAAAATTACGGTACTACTATTGGTGCAATGAGTTTGTATGAATTTACAGCAAGTCAAAGCGACAGTCTAGCATATTTTAATACAGCATCTGCTGTAGTAGCTAGCGGATTAACTATCCAAGGGGACATATATTATACAGGAAAACTAATTAACAAGTATCTATCTTTAAGTATTGATTTACAATCATTGTATTTCCAACAAGGTAGCGCGGCTTCTTTTTCACCGTATGATTACAGTAGTATTGTTGCTTTTCAAAATCCTGCAATTGCAAATTATCTTGCGTTGATGTATCCACCTGTAAATAATAATTTATACGGGTTATATGATGAACCAGGATTACCAGTTGGATCAGAAGCTCGAGTGATGGTACATACTCCTGCACAACAAAATACAGATAACGATTACGATGATTATCAAGTAAGACGATTCTCAATTGTTTACGATTCGGGAGCAGAACAAAATAGATGGGATTCAGTTATGGTCTATCCTATTCCAGGATACACGTCTTTAAGTAATATAGTACCAGATCCTAACCCAACATTTACACCCACTTGGACAAATGTACCAGAGTAACTAAGGAATATCATGCCATACCTATTATACAAAACTAACGGAAAAGTATTAACAACAGTTGATGATTCAAATGTGGATATTAGTACTAGCTTAAATCTTGTTGGTAAAAATTATGCCGGTTATGGATTAGCTATAAATGAAAATTTTGTTTATATTTTAGAAAACTTTGCCAATACAACAGCTCCTGCTAAACCTATTATTGGACAAACTTGGTTTGATAGTACCCCTACACAAAATAAATTAAAAGTTTACGATGGTGCCGGCTTCAAGGGGCTAGCAACTATAAGAATACAAAAGAGTGTTCCTATTTCTAGTGTGGTTGGCGACTTATGGTGGGATACACAAAATACCCTATTAAAAGGATTTGATGGATCAACTTATCAAATTATAGGACCTAGTTTAAGTATCAAAGCCAACTGGTTACCAAATGATGAATATTCAGGTGTAAGTAGTCCTGCTATAACAATACTCCGCGGTAGTATTGGTAATAAAGCAATTGCGGTAATGTCAGAAAATAATAGTTATGAAATATATTCAGACATATATGGATTTACTCCTTATGAAAGTGTGGATCTTGAGCCCAGCCGTTTTTCTAATGTTATTAGAGGAATAACTCTTGCTGGAGCAAACGATGGTACAGATCCGACTGCTCCATTAGGAAGTACTCGAGGACAGGGATATTATTTTTGGGGAACAGCCGCAGAGGCATTATCGGCGGTTAAATCAGATACTGTTTCCTTAACAACATCAACAGTTGGTGACACATATTATGTTCCATTAGCAAGTACTAGTACTGGTAATTCAGTATTAGCAACTGATTCTGGTATTACCTATAACCCAGGAACTCCGGGAGTATTAAACACGGTAGCATCAAGTGCTAGATTTGCTGACCTAGCAGAAAGGTATGCGGCAGATAGTGTTTACGAAGAAGGTACCGTTTTAGTCATAGGTGGCGAGGCTGAAGTCACTACTACATATATTCCAGGTGATGTAAAAGTTATTGGAATTGTAAGCAAAAATCCAGCATATCGCATGAATTCCGAGGCAGGATCCGACGAAACTCACCCCTATATTGCCTTAAAAGGTCGAGTACCTTGTAAGGTGGTGGGTCGTGTACAACGAGGCGACTTATTA
>Ga0114975_10000702_pt1 | contig 24946 bp, 20 predicted proteins | sample S_130626_EF_Meta_FD_87031 | JGI IMG/M metagenome (GOLD analysis project Ga0114975, IMG submission 87031) | Freshwater microbial communities from Lake Simoncouche, Canada to study carbon cycling - S_130626_EF_MetaG | ecosystem: Environmental > Aquatic > Freshwater > Lake | place: Lake...
CCGGGGCTCGCCTAACTCTGGCGCGCCGGGACTGAGGCCAGGTGTCAGCTCACCACTGTCTGTGGGACCTGACGACCCGTTCTGGAATGGCTCCTTCACTTCTAGACGCGGTCTCAGAATCGGATTCGATCCGTAGTAGTCGCGGGACTGCACGAATAGGGTGAGGGCCAGACTGAATACGAGCCAGGCCACTGTGAGCGTGGCCGCGAATATAAGGAGACGCTTCATCTTCTCTTACTATGGCGTCGCATATTGTAGCGTCCAGGCGGCGGCTATCTCATCATAGGCCTTTCGATCCTCCACGTAGAGACGCGCGGCCTCTGGTACAAGAGGGTCCCCCGGATTCGGATCATTCAAAAGACTGCAGATGCTCAGGAGTACTTTTCCGACCGTGAGGGCGGGTGACCACTCGCCTTTCAGGATATCGAGGCAAATGCTGCCGGCTGAGTTGATGTTTGGATGATAGATGCGCGTCTTGAATTGGAAGTGGGGCGCGCGAAAGGGATATTCGACCGGGAACTGAATACTGAGTATGAAGACACCGCCTGAATAGGGGCTGTCGTCAGGCCCAAAGATACAGGCCTCCCAGACTAACATATCTTCGCCCTCCGGCCCGGCACTGCAGCTGAGCGGAGGGTCTTTTCTTAAGTCGGCCAGTTCTTTTTCTATACGTCGTAGGGCCATCGTCTATATGTAAGAACATAAAAAACCCTCTATAAGAAGAAATGGTGGACGGCCTAGTACTTCTTGCCGAGTTTCTTGGAACCTTCCTACTTACGTTGAGTGTGTTCGCTTCGGGTGGCGCGTGGTGGGCGGTTGGAGGTACGCTGGCACTCATTGTCCTCCTTATCGGCAAGCTCTCGGGCGGTCACGTCAACCCGGCCATCTCGGCGGCGGTCTACTTCAAGGGTGCGCTGACGCTGCAGGAGCTGGCCGCCTACGTGGCCTGCCAGGTCGCGGGCGCCGTGTCGTCGCTGTACGTGTATCGTGTTTTTGCATAGGCAAACACTTGTATCGTGTTTTCGCATAGGCAAACACTTGTCGTGTTTTTGCATAGGGCTAAAGTGCCCCCACTTCCTCTTCTATAAAGATGCGACCATCGGCTATTGCAACTCTTGCTACAGGATCTGCAATCTCCGATCTGACGCTTTTTCTGTTCACTCTAGAACTCTGGAATGCGTCGCCGCCGCCCGTCTATCTTCTCTGTGATTCCTCGATCGCCTCTAAGAAATTTAACTATAAGGGCACGATTCATATTCAGAAAGGTCTCGACTCCTATTCTGGCCTAACCCGAGCACAAATGGAGCGCACCTCTGGAAAGACGCAAAACCAGTGGACGGACTTCATGCTCGAAAAGACAACTCTACTGGAGTGGGCCCTGTCCGAACAGCCGAATGTACTCTTTTGCGACTGTGATATCTGTTTCATGGGCCCCGTTTTCGATATTCCAGAGGGTGCGACCCTCGCCGTAAGTCAGCACATGATTCGCCCCCAGGATGAGGCGCGCTTCGGGACATATAATGGGGGCATGATCTGGGTCTCACAGCAGGCTCAGATTGATCTTTGGCGCACGGCCACTAAGACATCGCGCTTCTTTGAACAGGCGGCGATCGAGGATGTGGCTGCTGCCACGCCGACGGTCAGCCTCTATCAGATTCCACGCCAAGAGAACTACGGCTGGTGGCGTCTATGGCAAGGTATTAAGCCGGCCAATGAGCTGATGTGTGAATGGTCGATACGGTCGAGATCTAACAACTCGGGGATTATGATCGGCAATCAGCCTCTCGGATCTATCCATACACATTTTGGAGAGGTCCGGGACGCGGCGACTACTGAGTATAATAAGTGGGTTTTGAACTGGCTCTCGAAGCTGACAATGCATCCGCCGGCGCAACAGCTTCTGGGATTTATTCACGGCCTGCATCCGTGGATGTTGCTGGATTAAACGCACGCGGTTGTTGGTTTATCCCAAACGGATTCAACCTTCTCATTCTCGCATTCATAATATTTCTCTCCATAATCTGATATTAACTCTTTCCAGCCTTTTGGTAAAGCGCAAGAATCTTTTGGTTTATCCCAAACGGATGGGATATCGGTATCAGCTACGCACTTATAATATGGATGATCTCCATCATTTGTTATATATACCCATCCTTTTGGTAAGTCGCTAGCCACTGCTTTAGACAATGCAGCAGCTTTAGCGGCAGCTTTAGCCATTTCGAAGGTGCTAGGCGCTGGTTTAGCATTTGTGACTACCTTAGCCACCGATAAGGCGCTAGCCGCAGCAGCCATTGGATTTACTGTAGCAACAGGTCCTCCCGTAGGCTCTTCCACAGGCTTACCATACGCCTTCAACTTATATCTGGCGGCCAAATACACCGCATTTCTAAATGCAGTAAACGTAGAAAAGTTGTAGGCTGGATTTTTAAAACTGCGTGATGATACCTCTGAGAGCGTCATCTGACTTCTGGATAATAGGCCCCTTTTGCTAGCAGATATAACAGCCTTTCTAGTTTCTACGTTGACACTTTCCGGTTTAATCAATAATATAAACTGCGCACTCTTATCATCGCGTGTCCATGGAAGACCCCTTTCATCAATAATAGTTTTATAAGGGACCACATATTTGCTCATATTTATCTTCTTCTTGCCCTCTATAAAAATACCATCGCCGATAAATAGGTTACCTTTAAATCCATGATTATCTAAAGATAGATTGTCACCCTTGTTATATATATCTCTGATTTTATTATCAAAATCCGTGTCTCTCCATATAACATTCACTTCATCACCATATGGTTCTAGAGTAGGAGATTCTGTAAATATGAAACTTAGCGCATACTTTATCACGGAGGGTTTGGGCAACACTGTAAAGGGAAGATGGGCCTTCATAAATGGGTTATATATCCTCATACCCTTTCTTACACGAGATGTGACGAAATTGTATTTAACATATTCTGATTCGAAATGTTCGATTTGTTCTTTGGTAGGTTTAGATCCAGATCCTAGCATATCACTTAAACCTTTAATAGCCATATAGTTCCACCCGGCCTGTGATAACCCTGAGAGGCCTAGACTTAATGACGATTGCGGCGCAGTTCCTACTGACGTGCTACCCGTGAACCCACTACCAGATCCTGCGCTACCGAATAAAAGCGCAACAAGCCCAGCTAATACGGCCGCAGCTATCTTTAATATTGCTATCACAGTACTATATACCATAGCTGCACTCGCCTGTAATAGAAGGCCAATAGCGGCACCATTTGCAACAAGGGCCGCGTAAGTGGCGCCGCGCCCTACCAGTATTATGATTCCAAATACGCGGGAGGCGACTCGGCGCCACTTTACATCGAGCTTATTATGCTTTCTAACATATTCATCTATAGCACCGTCAAGCGTTGTCGCCTGATAGGCGGCACCACCCACTTGGGCCGCCTTTTTAGATTTAATCACTTCTAAAAGACCCTTTAACTCTTCTATTTGTGATGTTTTGCTAGGTGCTTTCGCCTTTGTAAGCAGTTCTTCTAACTTGTTTTTTACCTCCTGTTTATAAATCTCTGTGCGCTGTTTAACTGCCGCATTTGTTACTGTGCCCTTAAGATTTCCAGACTTGCTATTGAATAGGTTCGATACCTTTGATCTTGACTTTAAAGTCTGTGATTTATAGGTGCTATTTGCAAAGAATACCGCATCCTTTTCGATTTTATCAACCAGGGCTGGTGAAACGAGGTCCTTAAGCACCCCCTTGTACTCCTTATTAGTTATAAACTCCTCGGCCATTTTGTCTACCGAGTTCTTTTCCAGAATCTCTATTAGCACCGGGATCATTGATAAATATTGATCTAACATCTCATCTGTAAGAACTAACTCATCTCCTGATGTAAGAGCTGCCGCCGCTGCATTTAGATCATCATCTGATAATGGTGGGTGATCTCCACCCCGCATTTTCTTATGGGACTTTCTTGTGCTTCTTAGACCCATTCTACTTGAGGCTATTATTTAATTTCAATTCGGTTGCGCTGTGGACCAGGTTAAATGTAGATTTAAGAGAGGCATTTAACTCGGTAAGTGACAGTAAACGCACAGCTGGGATTCATTCACGGCCTGCATCCGTGGATGTTGCTGGATTAGGGCAACTTTACAAGAACTACATTTTTGTTATCTAGATCCATATTTATCTCTATTTGCTTATCAGCAGGGTTTCCATAAGTATCATACTCCTGTATCATAAATTTATGACGACTATACATAGCAGCTGATATCAGTTTCTTAAGATTACGTTTAAGCATCTCGTTTTCACTCTGTAGTCTACGCACCTCAGCTGTATTTGCCGCCGCGTGTGCAGGGCGCCTATTGTGATAGTAGGCGTTGTGAGCATTTGCGTTATTATTCGCCTTCTTCTTTCGCGTACTACACAAGCTTCCAACACATCTCATCAGAGTATTTCTTCCGAGATTGAAGGCCTTACTCGCAAGAGTCTTATTTCTATGAGTGTTTCCTTTAGGTTCAGGGGGCTTCGGGCATTTCTACCTTATAGCCAATAAAATTTAAATAGAGCCGCCATGCCCTATAAGGCATGCAGGCCCTCTTTCCTGGTCTTAACCGGCCGAAACAGGATGAGATCCCCGACTACAAGGATCTCATCGACGAACCCACGGCGGCAAAAGACGCCATCTGTAACTGCAATGTGAACCGCGACGACTGGATGTTCGACGAACTCTCCGTGTGTACAAGCTGCGGCAATGTCATGGAGCGCCCGATTGACAGTGGTGCCGAGTACCGCTTCTTCGGCCTCGAGGAGCGCGGCGGCTCCGATCCCTGTCGCGTGGGAGCGCCCATGGACCCCCGCTTCCCTGGCTCCTCGCTCGGCACCATCATTCTGAGCCACGCCCAGGGCGGCAACTCCTCTGCCCGGATGGCCATGGCCCGTATTCGCCGCTACCACACCTGGAATCTGCTGCCCTACAAAGAACGCAGTCTCCTCCAGGTCTTTGAGCAGATCTCTCTTACAGCGACCAACAACGGCTTCGACGTTCGGACCATGGACATGGCAAAGGACATGTATGTGAAACTGGTGGAGCACTGTGATCGCCGTGGCATGTCCCGCACCTCCGTTGTGGCCTCCTGCATCTACTCGGCCTTGAAGCAGGGTGGACAGCCGCGCAAGCCGAAGGAGATCGCCGAGATGTTTCATCTGAGCACGGCGCAGTTCACCAAGTCCCTCAAATACTTCCAGGAGATCCTGTGTATGGCGAATCAGCGGGGGCTCTTGCGTGGCGCGGCGCCGGCCGCCCAGCCTTCGACCCGGGCCTCTAACTACATCGCCCATCCGCTCAGCCATCTGCCCGTTCCGCGCAACGAGATGGCGCACATTAAGGAGATCGCCGTTGCGATTGCCAATGAGGTCGAGGACAAGGAGCTATGTCCGGAGAACATGCCGCCGTCGATCGCCGCCGGCATCATCGCCTACGTGCTCGGACTCTATAAACATCCCGAGATCCTGCATGAGACGATTGCCACCGTCTGTGGCGTCAGTGAGGGCACCTTACAAAAGTGCTTGAAGAAGATCGAGGCCGCCACGCTGACGTCAACCGCGACCGTTAAAAAATAGAGATTCATTAGGTATGGGAGGCTCACAGTCTATTCCAACAGGGGACCTGACCACAAAAAATGTACTAAACTTCATACTTCGCGAAATGCTCGTGAGAACTGATCTGATAGACCTTTATTCGTTGGCCGATCCAGAAAAGTGTAAGAACTACATTATTTTATCGCAAAAGGCCATCGATACTCTTTTGACAAAGATTAATCTGACGCCACTTGAAAAAGGTAGTGCCCTGTATATCCAGACACTGGACGGCTTGAAGCGCCTGAGTGGCCAGGATCTAGAGGTGCACAAGACGAACTGTAATAAGATCGCCTTCTTTTTTATCCGGATCTTTCAGACTTTTGGGGCTCTTACGCTGAGTGTGATGGACGATACGCTGCCCGCGACGGATCCGGTAAAACAGGAAGTGAGGCCGCGTGGAGAACGAGGGGCTGAGCGCGGCCTTCTTGCGCGCCCACTGCCCTTTGCGCCTCCTTCGAGTCCATCTTGGCAACAGTCTTGGCGCGGTGGGGCGCTTTCACGCAGAGAGAGCTATTATATTCCTGATGACAGCCCATATAGTATCCTTAATTCATATCTAACTTCTCCCAGAGATGGTTTAGCTGCATCCCGTATGCCTTTTACTGGCTCGTCATCACTCCAAATGATTCAAAGGGGGCTATATCAGTTTGACGCAGCTGGGACAAGATCTATAAATCCAGTACCTGATCCGATTGTAACCTATACCTCTCGTGGAGGCCCTGATACAAATGCATCTGGTCATTTATCTATAGCGGTCGATGGATCCAGATATACTATTATACTAAAAAATATTACAATAGGCGACAACGATCTGGGAGATAAACAGTATCAAGAGGTACTAACAGACAAATATGGTGAAAATCGGCCGACCTTGGATAATCAGGAACTTCCAGGAGTTCTCTCGAATATGTTTAAAAAGGTGATTGCAGAAACACTCGGATTTTCTGTAGTACAGTTTCTCGCAGATATGCGCTACATTGACGCGACGGATCGGACCACGACGCTCGCGGGCACTCGGATTCAGATTCCCTATAAGACAGATAACTTTCGGGCCGCCGTGATACCTATCCTCTACACGGACACCATTCGAGTGGAAAATAAGTCCGAGACGATCAAGATTGAGGCGGGACTCATTATAAAAAGGACAGATACAAATACCTACTCAGTGGGCCTTGATTTTTCGAAGCCGAAGATCACTCCAGACTATATGCGGCAGATGGTGGATTTCACGGGCTTCGGAGCACAAAAGGTGTTCAAGGCGTCCTCGGATAAATCTGACCCTATCAATGACAAGGGTGAAAAGATTCCTGTCTATCTGCAGCGGCGGTTTGATGTCCTATTGAAGCCCGCGAAGTCTGGTGCCGTGAATCCTGGAACTAGGTATGCCAAAGATTCCAGATTCGGCCAGATACCGAAGCCCTATATGAGCTCGTCGATTCCTGAAGGCCTTCGTGTAGATGGATTGCACGCGGCCCTTATTCAGAACCCATCTATTAAGGCGAGTTGTACGGCGAGGGCCCTACAGCTTCTCAATGTAGACGCAATCAGGGGAAATATGACGACACAGGCCTTCAGTAATGTATGCAATACGAGATTCCAGCTTGCCATAGATCATTCTCTTCCCGCAGCGGGGAGGCCAATCGTGGAATCCTACGGGATTGCGGCCATGACCAGCCTGTTCGTTGATGGCTTTCAGGGTTCTTTACCTGCTATTTCAAGCACGGAGAAATACAAGAAGTTTGTGGATCAAATGAACCTGGCCTTTCAGCACGGGGAAGAAGCTACGCCCGCGGAGAATATCGGAGAGATTCGCGATACGCCTATGGATGGCCTCTGTAGAACTGATGATAGAATCAATATAACGGAGAATGTTGGTAGGATTCGATCAGTTGCTCTACAACTACTTGCGCGCCAGAAGCAACACTATAGCAATGTAATGGCTCTGATTTATCGCCTATTCAACGGGGCCAAGATCAAGGCCGGTGCGTTCGAAATCAATCCGACGATCATGTCGGGCGGAACGGCAGCTGTGAATCGGGTGGCGGAAGACGCACGGGATATTCTTGCGGCTTACTATAGCGATTGCGAGAAGACCTATACGCAAGGCATGGAGATCATAAAACAGCAGGAGGCAAAGAAGGCTGCTGTTCCTGCCGCTCGGCTTGCAGCCCCTGCCGCAGGGCTTGGCGCCGCCCCTGCTGCACCGGCGGCAAATGAAGAAGAGGAGGAGAATGATTACGAAAATCCATAAAATTGCCCGCGTGAACCGACATAGAAACAAGTAGAAAATGAATCGTTGCCCTTATAACTCGTGCGACCGTAAGCTCGATCTCATTGCTCGGACGATCGTTTGTAGCTGTAAGGGGTCCTATTGTAACTTGCACCGTGCTCCAGAGGCGCATCAGTGCAAGTTTGATTATCAGGCCGCGGCCAAGGAGCGTCTTACGAACGCCTTGCCCGTCGTGATTGGGAAGAAGGTCGAGCAGATATAATACAGAGATTCGCCCTCCCTAGTTTTTAAATAACTCCAAATACATCTTTAAGAGAGTCGGCGACCAACGTCCCATCATTTTTTTTGCAGGATCGTACCAGGCAATCGCGTCCTTTTCGCGCTGATCGGATCGGAGACGCATGAACTCCTCCCGATTCGCTGCGATCCAGTCGAACTCCGCAAACGCCCTTTGAATCTGACCAGGGTGCGCATAGCCGCTGAATACATGATACTGAAAGTAGGTATTTGGCGGAAAGTCTGGCTCGACATCCTGGAGAATAAGCCCCGTATGAGTTAAATCACGCACATGTCCGATCTTGGACTCTTCCAAAACCTCGCGGCGAATATTGTCTTTTAGAAGCTGTAAAACTGGCTTATCAGAGCGCCCATCCTTACCCTCCATCTGGCCTTTCGGAGGCTCCCAGGTGGCCTTCTCGGGATCTCCTCCCGTGCGTTTCACGATTAGGAACTTTGTTACCTGGAAGGGTTTGTAGAGCTCATGGATAAAACAGGCGGCGCGCAGATAGACTCTCCAACCTTCCGTGGGGTGTTCAACGTAGAAATACTGCTTTTGGGGTGCGTATGGGAGACGCTCAGCACCACGGATCAGTCCTGGCTGAAAGACGTCGAAGGGTTGAGCCATGGCTCTAAGCGTTGTGCCCGGATTTCGGGCGCTCTTTTGAGCGCGAGCACATCACTTACGAGCCTTTCTGCACGTCTTTCCACGCCTAGAAGCAGCGCATCCACTTCTATAGAGCCGGAGTTCCTTGCAAATCGAGCTATAGGATGTCCTGTTCAGAAGTTCCAGCTTCGACTCCATAGCACACCGGATATCCCACAAGGATTTCAAGGATTCCTGCCGAGTTGTCCAAATACCTTTGACTTTTGCAGCCACAGCTCGCCATTCCGGAAAGGGGAGAACGAGTGGCAACTTCTCCCAGAAAACTGTATAATACGGGAGGCGTTCTTCCGGTGTCATGATATTCCAGCGATTCCGTTGGAGAGGATCGGAGGATTCCTGGGCGCCCTGGATCGGCTCGGAGGCGCGGCCGGCCGCTGACATCGGATGCGCTTCCGCCACGGAAAAGAGAAACTCCCAGCCCTCGAAGGTTGTCTTTGTGCATGGGGCGGCCAAGCGCTCCGTATAGAACTCCTTCACAATCTTGAATCCAGGGTCTTCGACCTTGGAGAGCCTCTGGGCCCGGAGCTTATCATTGACGTCATTGTGAATCCGCCAAAGCCACTTGGCCATATCATCCTGGCATTCTGCCGGATCAGCCATCATATACTCCGATAGTGATTTACGACAGTATTTGCATGGCAGCACGTAGGGTAGTGCATTAAAGAAGTCGCAGATGTCCTTTTTGTGCAGGGTGGGTGCTGCGAAGCTGATTAGATGGAGTAGGCGCCAGCCCGATGGCCCCCAGTATCTGGTGTCCATTCCTTAGAATATCGTGATATTATACCGACGAAGTCGGATAGTATCAGGAAATATTTATTGAAGCTGATTACGTCCCGAAAATCATGCTAAAGCATGATTTATGGGACACTAAGTTACACGAAGTGTAACTTACGTCCCGAACCCAAAGCCCAGCGGAGCCATAAAGGGGCGAACCGGGTCGCTGCTGCTCTCGGTGGCCTTACACTTCACGACCGTCTCAGGGCACGTTTGGCGTGGACAGGGCGCCGGAGTGGGGCACGTAGCCGGTGGAGGGCACTTGATCTCAGGGCACCGAGGCCGAGGGCACGGCGGACACTCTCCGCACTTCGCGCCAGCCTCGGCGCTAGTATCGATGATGATCGGCTGCGCCGGTGGGATGCTACTCTTGAGAACATACTGAGAAAGATCCGGGACTGGAGGGCACTCTGTCTTGAGCATATAGCTGCTCATATCGTGATCCTGGAATCCCTCATTTCTCTTTACTATAAGATATGTGACAACGCATCCCAAAAGAAAGGAGAGCATACAATGTACTTCTGTTAGGCGCATGAGGGGCCCTATCTAACTACTATAAACAATCTAGGCCCGCCATCCAGGCCATGAAACGGGAGGGCAGCCACACGCGGCCGGAATACTCGAATCATACAGAGTTGCAATACGATTGCAGATCATCTTGGCATTTCCGCGCCATGAGAAGTTCTCGCTTACAGAGGAGGGTTCGACGCATCCGAAGTCGGAGGGGGTCATGCCTCTGGCGGCAACCTGTTGGCAAATATGGGACGTGCGCTTTTTCCAGTCATATGGGCTCGGTCTAGATGGATCTGGAGGTTTTGGGTAGCCTGTGTCCGAAGAGGGTTTACGCGAAGGACCCTGATTAAAGATGGCAGACCCGGGTCCACCCATCGCCTGTGTGATCGACTGGAACTGGCCCGGAAAAGAGCTGGGTGGTGCCATTTCACTCATTGTGATTTGGGCAAGGCTCTTTGCAGAACTCGCTTCATCTTTTGCTATATCCTGTTCCGCCTTACCGATATAGCTAATGTTAAAGTCCCATGAGATGTTATTGAGCAGTTGCCCGGCATACTTGTCGAACATCTCCATCGCGAGTTGAGATCCATCCATATCGCCGCCAGAATACGTCTGGAATAAATTCTGAAGTACCGGGTTCATTCCGGTGGTATTCAGGATTTGCGGAACTGGGCTGTTCAGATTTGACATGATTGGTAAGAAAGTGGAAATATCGGACTGTGTCAAAGGCACTTCCTCGATTTGCTTATATCCCTGTTGAACCTGACTGGCTATATCATCCACCTTGGTCTTAATCTCAGTAAGCGTATTAACGCGGCTCTGGATCACCGGGTCAGTGGATCCGGATGCATTGAGGCGAACTATCTCCACCCCAATCCGGGAACTCAAATTATTCAGATCATTCATGGTGATTGGCATTGAATCTGGAACGGCGGTCGCTTCAACAGCCTCCTCTTCAACAGCCTCCTCTTCTTCCTCTACAGCCTCCTCTTCAGCCTCTACAGCCTCCTCTTCAGCCTCTACAGCCTCCTCTTCAGCCTCAGGAACATCCTGAAAAGGCTCCTTCGAGAACCAACCGGAAAAGAAGCTGTAGAACGAGTTCTTAGGGCCGGCCTGGAAGGGCTCGACTACCGAGTTCGTCGATAGACGCCACTTCTTTTGCAGGTATCCGAGATTGGCCTCGATCGCGTTCACATCTTGAACCGTAAGGCTGCTCTCGAGCCCGGGATTCCGCTTTAATACGAGAATCTCATCATTGAGGCGATGGGCGTCCGATCTGGCCGTGGCTAGAGGAAGCTGCACGGAGGGGTCGCCCAGGCTCTGGATATTCGGGGCCTCATTTTCCAAGAAACCCTGCAGGGTGACGTAGGCGTTATTAATACTATTGGCCGATGCTTTTTGCATGGCTGGATCCTGATAGGGCTTGGAACCAACTGAAGCGATTTGACCCGGGGGTGGGGCTAAGAGAGCCGCTGAAGGCGGATTGAAGGGCTGAGCTTCTCCTGGAAGCTGGGCTACTGGAGGACCGGCGAGAGGCACTACGAGCCCGGAATCCTGAAATCCATCGACCTGGGTCATGATATAAATGGTGGCAAGTATGCCTGCTATGACTAAAAAGAAGAGGAACCTCTCCATCTTTCTAACGATAACTGCATATTTTAGATGACGATACACTGTTTAAAATAACCAGGTATTTTGAACCTGCTTCGATACTGCGAGTTGCCCTAGCTTGAACTCACGGGCCTGCTGTGTGGCGGAACTCATATTCGAGTATGTCGGAATGCCATCGGTAATAACAGAGGCTGGTACATTATTTCTGAAGCCCTCTGCATTCGTCAAGTAGAAGATTGTCGCAGTGGGATCAACTGGTTTGTCAAGAGTTATATATATTACATTTCGTATTATGCTATCCGGATTGGATTCCCCTACAAAAAACCAAACTACTGTGGCGGGGGTTGACGTATTTGACGGCCATGTAATCTTCATCCCTGGCTTTACTGGATTTGTGAAGGATTGTTCATTATTATCCCGTGTATGAGGGCCTGGAATAAGCTTTACTGCAATCTGCTTGTTATCATCGAACATATTATCATTTACTTTTCCAGTTATATTAATATAATTTAAGAGATACAGGGGTGTTCCGATAGGTTGGAAAGCAGTCTTATTAACAGAGGACATTGGGGGGGTAGTAGTTGTACCGGGTGTTTCATTGATTCCAGGGGGGCCAGGAGGGCCTTGAGGGCCTTGATAACCAATGCCAGGAGGACCCGAAGAGCCAATGCCAGGAGGACCAGGAGGGCCTGGAGGGCCTTGAGGGCCTTGATAACCAATGCCAGGAGGACCCGAAGAGCCAATACCAGGAGGGCCAGAAGGGCCAGGAGAACCTGAAGAGCCAATGCCAGGAGGACCTGGAGGACCTGATGAGCCAGGAGGGCCTGGAGGGCCGGATGAACCTGGAGGGCCGGATGAACCAGCAGGGCCAGGAGGGCCTGGAGAACCAATGCCAGCAGGGCCAGGAGGGCCAGGAGGGCCTGGAGAACCAATGCCAGGAGGACCAGGAGGACCAGGAGGACCAGGAGGACCTGCTTCTCCTGTTAAACCTCTGGCACCAGGGGGGCCTGGTAAGCCTGGAGGCCCAGGAGGACCCATTGCCCCTGTTAAGCCTCTGGGACCTTGAATCCCGTTTATTCCTGCTGGGCCAACGGATCCTGGGCTTCCATCCTCACCAGAAGGACCCATTTCTCCCTGCTCTCCATCCAAGCCATCCGAGCCATCTAAGCCATCCGAACCATCTAAGCCATCTTCTCCAGCGGGGCCTTTTGGACCAGGTGTAACAATATAAATATTTTTAATGATATCACGTGACCGGAATCCTTCTGCGCTCTTAACTGAATGTATTGCAGATCCTAGGATCACTAAGACCCCTCCAATAATAATGGGCCACATCCTTCTAATATATATACAGTGAAATAACAAATTTAAGTACACCCTTTCGGAGGTACTTGAATTTGGTATGAGCGAATGCTAAGAATATCCTCACATCAGCCAGTCATTTTGAATCTGGTTTTTTATTGCATTCTGGCCCAGTCGAAACTCGAGAGACTGCTGCGTGGCAGGGCTCGAGTTGTAGGGATTTTGATAGCTCTGGAAACCATCAATGAGTACAGGGGCGACGACCATATTCCGAAAGCCTTGAGCCGTGTCAAGATAAAATACTGTGGCGGCCGGATCAACCACCTTATCGAGATTTATAAACATAATATTCTTAATTATGCTATCTGATGCATTTGGAGAGACAAAGACACCTGTGACTATGGCTGGCGTTGATTGATTGGACGGCCATGTAATCTTCATTCCAGGCTGTACTGGATTTTTAAACATCGTATCACGACTTTCCTGGTCATTTCTTACGTGAGGTCCTGGAAAGAGTTTTACTGCGATTTGTTTATTGTTTTCGAAAATGTTTTGCTCGAGTTGTCCATATTTATCCGTATAGTTCAAGAGATATAGAGGGGTTTGTGATAGTGTGGAAGCAGCCATAGTAGGAGCAGCCATTGCGGCAGCTGCCACTGGACCTTTAACAGCTGATTTAGCCTTTGCCTTTGCCTTGGGCTTTGCCTTAGCTTTTGCAGCGAATCCTTCATTGAATGTAGCGCTACCTCCATTAGTATATCCTTCTTTTGTCTTTATCATACGAAGTAGGGTTGTCGCTCCCTGCCAAACCCCATTCCCAATCATACTAGCTTCAAAGTCAGTAGGATTGCGTTTCCAATTGTTTATATTTGCATTTATAATTGATAAATCTGCAGGTGATAGTATATTCATCGGGAATGGTTTCCACGCATCATTGTCACTACGAGGGGGGTTATACTTAGTTTTATTAGTATTATCTTTTTCTGTTAGAAAAAGACTATTGTTATGGATTATGACGTCGCCCGCTTGATAGATGGTTCTAGGATCAAATGGTATTGCATTCTTAGCAGCAGTGATCAGAGCAGCGGAAGAACTAGGAGCAGGGGCAGCAGTAACAGCGGCCAATACAGCTGTCGCCTCTTTTTCTAGACCTGGGTTTCTCAGATTCGTAATCTGCCAAGGCTGCCATTTATTATTATTTGGAGTTGCTGCAGCTTCAGCGCCATTAGGTGCGACATGAAACATACCATTAAATATTGCATATGCACCAGGTCCATATCTCTTAGACGGATCAAATGATTTTGTTTCTCGAATATTCTTAGCAAAATCATTCATTATTATATCGGTCGCCCTAGCTCGTAAATCTGGAGTCATTTTCATGAGGTCAAATGATTTCCATTTAGAATAATCTGGAGTTAATGAAGGTTCAGTACCAGATGTAATATGAAACCCATTATGAAGGATTACAACTTCACTGGGTCCATATTTCTTAGAAGGATCATATGGCTTTGCGTTTAGGATTTCATTCGTAAAACTATTAGGATCAGGAGCGGCAGGAGCAGGAGCGGCAGGAGTAGGAGCGGCAGGAGCAGGAGCGGCAGGAGCAGGAGCGGCAGGAGCACCAGTCACAGCAGGAGCACCAGTCACAGCAGGAGCGGCAGTCGCAGCAGCCAATACAGTTGCCGCATTATTTCGTAGACCTGGGGGCATGTTATTGATCTCAAATGCCTGCCATTTACCACTATCTGGAGTAGCTGCAGGTTCAGTGCCTAATGAAATATGAAATTTATTATTAAAGATTGCAAATTCACCAGAGCTATATCTCTTAGATGGATCAAAAGCCTTTGCATTTAGGATTTGCTGAGTAAAGTCATCCCCTTGAAACCCCTCATCAAGCAATCTAGCACTTTGTAAAAGAGATCCCAGAATAATAAGACCGCCTCCAACAATCACGGGCCACATCTACTAGGCGACAATAAATTTGACACCTGCCAGCAACAGCCAAACAGGCATGCTCAAATCCCGCCATACAGATGACGCGCTCGTGGAAGCCGGGATCGACGAGGCCGGGAGAGGGTGTCTATGGGGGCCTCTTATGGCCGCGGCCGTGATTTGGCCCGCGTCTCTTTCAGAAGAGGATCAAGTGTTAGCGGCGCAAATCAAGGATTCAAAGCTTCTAAGTGCTAAGAAGCGTAAGACCCTAGAGGCATTTATTAAGCGTGTGGCAACCTGGTCCACAGGATCCGTAACCGCCCAGGAAATCGACGATCTCGGAATGACTCGGTCGAATCGCCTCGCCTTTCAGAGGGCTGCAGATGGTCTTTCAAGGCGCCCCGAACGTCTGATCATAGACGGAATCCTGCAGCTCCACAGTGGCCTACAGGAGATTGTTGAACCGAAGGCGGATGGGACCTACATTGCCGTTGCCGCCGCCTCCATTCTGGCCAAGGAGGCCAGAGACACCGTTGTGCGAGAGCTGTGCGCCGCCGATCCGAGTTTAGAAAGCCGCTATTCGATTCTATCTTCCAAGGGGTATGGCACGGCGGCCCATCGCGCTGCTGTGAAGGAGCACGGAATGCTTCCAGGCCATCGTCGTCTCTTTCTTAGAAAACTGCTTGGCCATGAGCACACGCCTGGAGGCATTGATTTCTTGGATTAACTTTGCCAAAGGTCTAAGAAAGCTCCAAGATTATCTTGTATATGGACCCCGAAGTCGTTCTCCTTTTTTCAAAGTCGGCGCCACCCAACTGCCTCGGAGAGCTCGATGCCCTGTTTCCGGGTGCCAAGCACATGGATTATCTTGAGATTCCTGTGCCGGCCGACCTGATTGTTCATATAGGTACGCCAGTCTATGGCTGGATGCCATGGGCTTCCGCGAACGTATTTATCCTGAATCCTGAGACCTACACGAAGGAATGGGATGCCTATCTCTCCCGTTTCGATAATGTCTTTAAGCTAGGTGAGCTGCCTCACACCTTCTCGGTATCACGGACGGAGCGCCCCGCGCCGCCCATGCTCAAGGAGTATCCTCCCATTTCTATTGTAACTCTGATGTACAATCGGCCGAAGTTTTTCGACCTCGCCTGCTATAATCTGATGACGGCGGATTATCCGCTCAACAAAATCGAGTGGATTATTGTCGATGATTCGGACGAGGTCTCATCCGCGGCAAAAGACATTAAGGCGACGGCGGAAAAGTCGAATACACTGAAGATCGTTTATCTACAGGTGGCCAAGACGACCGTGGCGGCTAAGCGGAATATTGGTGTAAAGGCCGCCTCCAACGAGTTGGTCGCCATGATGGACGACGATGACCATTATCCGACCTCGAGTTTGGCCAAGCGCGTTAGCTGGTTCCAGCATCCGTGGAGCCCGAAGGCCACCACGGCGACGACGATTGCATGCTACGATCTCGTAAAGGGGATCAGTGCAGTCAATGCGCCCCCTTTTGACCTGAGTCTGGGGAAGCGTATATCGGAGGCCACGCTCACGTTCAAGAAATCGTGGTGGGTCGAGCGGCCGTTTCCGGAAGATACTCAGGTCGGAGAGGGGGAGGAGTTTATCAAGGGGCGCGAGCTCGATGTTCTCGAGATTCCGCCGCAGCAGGTGATCGTGGCCTTTAGCCACGGCGCCAATGTCAGTTCTCGGCGCGTGCCACCGGAGGCGAAGCCTGGATGTTTCTGGGGCTTTGAGAAGGAGTTTTTGGTGTTCGTGCACGGGCTTGTTGGGGTTACGCTAGAGGCTGTTTAAGAACAAATGCCAAATGTCTCATTGTATCCAGCTGCATAAATAGCACCCATAGATACAGAACCATTCTCATTTACAATTTGATTTACAGCGTCGTTCATATCAGCTTTACTTGTATATTGTGCAACAAACTGATCAAGTGGCATTCCTATATCTGTTTTAATCTGTTCAACGATCGAAGGGATAAATGATATCAATAGGGCATTTACATCATTATTCGGAGCCCTATTTGAGACGCATCCCATATTTACTCCTCCTCGTGAGGCTATAGATGATACTTGAGATGAGGCTACTGTATTAATATATTCAGTTAGATCTCCAACCGTGACTCCCGTGGAAACAGCTGCAGGAGCAACCACAGGAGCAGGAACAGGAGCAACCACAGGAGCAGGATCAGCAGCAACCACAGGAGCAGGGGCAGAAGCAACGGTTGTTACAGGCGCAGAAGCAACCCCTGTAGAAGATCCCGTAGTTGTAAGAGCCGCAGATACTCCAGCTGGCCCAGGAGGGCCAGGAGGTCCAGGAGGGCCAGGTGGTCCAGGAGGTCCCACGGCTCCTGTCATTCCAGGAAGGCCGTTCGATCCAGGAGATCCCTGGGCGCCAGTAGGTCCTTGAGAACCAGTAAGCCCTTGAGCACCTGGTGTTCCGGCGATTCCTTGAGGGCCCGCAGGGCCTGGAGGGCCTGGAGGACCCGGTATTAGAATAGTTGCAGCGGCAGGTGCAGCAGCAGGAGCAGCAGCAGGAGCAGCGGTCTTCTTCCTTTTCACCGCAAAACCTTCAATGTATCCAAAACAGGTATGCATAGCATATGCGATCGCGCCAAATATGGCCGCGTGCACAAGAATGGCCTCAGTACTTGTCTTACCGCTCATAAAAAGCTTTCCAACCGGAGGGATTGTTATAAGAAGCCCTGGCTGGAGAAGTATGAAAAGAATCGTCAAGGCTACAACCATTACTATAAAGAATGGATTTTTAATCCTTCATATAAATAAAATAAGGAGTCAAGTAAATACTCATAATTAAAGCTACAATATTGGTGTCATAACTTGATTGGTTCAATAAAGCACTTAGTATAACAGCCATGATTACTAGAAAACTATCTCCTAATAAAGCACCAATACCTGCTTCTTTTGAATAACCCTTGAAGTAATCCAGCATATGATTTGAACCTATGGGAATGATTGTAAATAAAATATAAAATAGGAAGTCGAAGACTATTTGAATGGCTACACATATAGCAGCAAATGCTGTTAAACCAACCTTTAGACCAATTGTATAAACTATGTATCTTCCTAATAATATATATAAAACACCAATCAATATATCTGCGATCATAGCAGATAATCTATATTTCTTATACCATCCTCTCAATGTTTTGGTATTTACATAGAACGCCGATAAACTAAGGAAAATAATAAACAGATCGGCGTAAATATTAGCTGTTAATATAGGTATGTATTCAAACTTATCCTTATAGTTGATAGTAGGTTTCAAGTTTGTAGTTTTTTCAATCAAAAATGTAAATAGGAAAAATAGGCCAACGACTAATAGGCCCGTCATCTATAAAAGATAAAGAAACATAAAAATATCTCTATGGTCTTCTTTGCATATACCGTGTTGTAGGCTGGCACTTGACGGTAGCTCTAAGCAGAACAGTTTAGACACCCCTTTGCAAGCTCGTCGTCGTATTCCTTCACTAGACGCGCCTTCATCTCCTCGCGTGTCTCGGGCTTTGGAGACGTCTCGTCTTCCTCATCGGAATCCTCACCCATTGTGTCTGGAACTGCACCCTGCAGCGCCATAGACAACCGCGGATCGACCGTGAACTTCTGAGCCGCTACTGGCGCCTTCGTCCGAAGATAGTAGCACCCCGTCTTCAGACCCTTCTTCCAGCCATAGAAGTGCATAGACGTAAGCTTCGCGTAGTTCGGATCCGCCATGAATAGATTGAGGCTCTGCGACTGGCAGATAAAGGCTCCACGCGCCGCTGCCATGTCAATCAGCGTCTTCTGGGGAATCTCCCAGGCCGTCTTATAGCGCGCTTGGATCTCGTCGGGGATAGTGTTTAAGCCCTGGACGGAGCCATTCCGGGCCACGATTGACTGTTTCATATCATCATTCCAGAGGCCGAGGCCAAGGAGCTCCTGCATCAGATGGCGATTAATCACGATGAACTCGCCGGCTAGAGTGCGGCGAGTGTAGATGTTGCTCGTGAAAGGCTCGAAGCACTCGTTGTAGCCGAGGATCTGGGACGTGGATGCCGTTGGCATGGGGGCCACGAGCAGCGAGTTTCTGAGACCGCCGACACACGCCTTGAGGCGGAGACCATCCCAGTCCAGCGTGCCGTCGGCCTCCGTGAGCGGCTTCACAGGCGCACCGGACGCATCGACCCAGAGATCCGGCTGCAGCTGGCCCTTGGAGGCCGGTGAGCCCTCAAAGGAAGAGTAGTGGCCGTCCCGAGCTGCCAGTGCCGCCGACTCCGAGACAGCCGCGAAGTACAGATGCTCAAAGATCCGCTGGTTGAGGTCGGCCGCCGCAGGAGAGTCCCAGGCCAGGCGTAGCATGGCAAAGACGTCGGCCAGTCCCTGGACGCCGAGGCCGATCGGGCGATGGCGCATATTCGACCGCTCCGTCTCGGGCGTCGGATAGAAGTTGATATCGATCACGCGATTGAGGTTGCGCGTGGCGACCCGGACGGCGGCGCGAAGCGCGTCGAAGTCGAAGGTACCCCCCTTGACAAAGGCGGGCAGCGCCAGAGAGGCGAGATTACAGACGGCGGTCTCCTCGGGCGACGAGTACTCGAGGATCTCCGTACAGAGATTTGACGACTTGATCGTGCCCAGATTCTGCTGATTCGACTTGCCGTTCGCCGCATCCTTATAGAGCAGATAGGGCGTGCCCGTCTCCATCTGGGTATCAAGGATCTGGAACCAGAGCTTTCTGGCGGATACAACCTTGCGCGCGATGCCCTTGGCCTCGTAGGCCGTGTACAAGTTATCGAAGTCCGTGCCCCAGATATCGGCGAGTCCGGGCGCCTCCGAGGGACAGAAGAGTGACCAGGACTCGTCGGCCTCCACGCGGCGCATGAAGATGTCAGAGATCCAGAGAGCGTAGAAGAGGTCGCGGGCGCGCTCCTCCTCGGCACCCGTGTTCAGCTTCAGCTTGAGGAAATCCTCGACGTCCGCATGCCAGGGTTCCAGGTAGATCGCGAAGGAGCCGTTACGGCGACCCCCTCCTTGATCAACATAGCGCGCCGTGTTGTTAAAGACGCGGAGCATGGGTACAAGACCATTCGACGAGCCGTTCGTGCCCTTGATCAGAGCGCCACGGGCCCGGATATTGTGCACATGGAGACCAATGCCGCCGGCGTACTTGGAGATCGCCGCACAGTCGCCGAGAGTCTTGTAGATGCCGGCAATGCTGTCGTCGGCCATGGCCAGCAGATAACAGGAAGAGAGCTGGGGTCGAGGCGTGCCGGCATTGAACAGCGTCGGTGTGGCGTGCGTGAGAAGCTTCTTCGACAGCAGATCATAGGTCTCAAAGGCCTTGTCCAGGTCGGACCCCCAGAGTGCGAGAGAGACACGCATCCACATGTGCTGTGGCCTCTCTAAGACCATGCCGGCCGTATCCTTTAGAAGATACGACTTCTCTAGCGTCTTGAAGCCGAAGTAGTCGAACTCGTAGTCGCGATCGTGCTTGATATACGCATCGATGGCGGCCGCGTTTGCTGCAGTGACGGCGACGAGACCATCGCTGAGGTAAGAGAGAGGCTCACCCGTCTTTGGCATGATCTGGGTCGATAGCGTTGCCACCACCTTGGAGAACTCGGCGACCGTGTTCTTCTGGTGATTGCTGACGACGATCCGGGAGGCGAGCGTGCCCCAGTCGGGGTGGGTCGTGCAAAGAGAGGCGGCCATCTGGGCGGCGAGCTCATCGAGCTCAGAAGTCTTGATGCCGTCGATAATACGCGCCAAGACCTGCTGGGAGAGGATGTCGGGGTTCACACAGAGGCCTCGGGAGGCCTTGCGGATCCGCTGTAGGACCTTATCAAAGGAAACGGTCTCAGAGTGACCGCTGCGCTTGATAACTTGCATACTATAGGAGTTCATGGGGTTTTAGTGCTTTCAATATCCGCAGCTCGCGGGGGCAATTTTACTTGCGCTTACGGGTAAAAAGACTCTTGAGTTGCGTGAAGAGTGACTTGCGGGTACGTCTACGCTTGGCACCACCCTTATGCGGGGCCTTGGCTTTGGAGGCCGCCTTTGAAGCCTCAGCCGCTAATGCAGCCTGCACAGCTGCCGCTAAATGCTTAGTAGGGTCACCGTGATTATTTCTATGATCAGGCATTCTCTACTATACCAGTTTATTTCTTGTTCTACGAGCTCTGCGAGCTCTGCGAGTTCTCCCACCACCTCTTTGAGAAGACCAGAACCTTTCAAGATCTGCATAAATATCAGTCAGTTCCCGTTTATCCAGGTTGGTATCTACATCAGGAACCTTTCCAGTGAGAGCCTTGCATAGGTACAGATATGCCTGTAAATCATCCTTCTGATTTAGTTGCCTCGGATCAAGTGTTGCCTCTCCAAAATCAAAAAGGAGGACCTTTCCCGCAGTCGTTATGTAGATATTATCTGGCTTGATATCGCCGTGTGTAACTCCAGCTGTAAAACAAAAGGAGAGAGCTGCCGCAACTTGTGATAAAATAGTGTTTTTATCATGTGGTGTTGCCCTTTTACTGAAGTCGATCAAGTCCATTCCATCGACGTAGTCAAAATCAATATAAACAGTGTTACCGTGATCAAGAAACCTTCCTTCGCGAAAGGGTAGGACATAGTTTTGCCACCCGCGATGTTCTATCAGTTTTTTATAGACCCCGAGCTCTTTCACAGTTGATCCAAATATCGGGCCATCCTTCTTTAAAGCGACCTTACGAACCCCTACGATTTTGCCATCACGTTTAACATAAAAAACGTGGCTGCGATACTTTGGATCTGGAAAAAGCGTTTCAAGAGTATTTCCTGCATTAAGAGGGCCTAGGTTATTTGCCTCCTTTTTTGGAGGCGTTTTAAACTCCCCATCATCATTATTTTGCCCAGGGCTCTTTGGTCGCCCTATGCGTAGCATCCTATTAAGACTCCACCTTCTTTACAGGGACACCACGAAGCAACTTCTGCTGCGTGATAATCCGCGATGAAATGCACATCGTCTCCAGCTCCTGCAGTAGCAGCTTATACGCATACGGGATCTCGATGGCCGAGAAGCTCGTCGAGTTGCCGCAGCCCTTACAGGACCAGATGCCCTCCTTCGGATTCACCACCGCGATCAGGCCACAGTCGCGGCAGCTCCAGCAGCGGAACAGGTCCGAGCACTCCATGAAGCGCTCCTTCGTGAATTCCGAGATGCCGTGCGCGGCCACGCAATCACGCTCCATTTCACCGAACCGGAGACCACCCTCGCGCGCCCGACCCTCCGCCGGCTGACGAGTGAGCATGACGAGCGGCCCCGAGGAACGCGAATGCATCTTATCTGCCGAGCAGTGGCGCAGGCGCTGATAGAAGCACGGGCCCATGAAGATGCTCGTCTCCATTTGGCGACCCGTAAAGCCGTTGTACAGGACCTCATTGCCGCCGGGCTCCATGCCGAGATCATCGCGCAGGATCTTCGTGATGCCCTCCAGCGTCACATTGTTGAAGGGGCTGCCGTCACCGAGACAACCCGTTTCGCGCCCCATCTTGCCGAGCAGCGTCTCTAGCAGCTGCGCGATCGTCATACGGGACGGGATCGCGTGCGGATTAATGATAATGTCGGGGACCATGCCGGACGCCGTCGTAGGCATGTCCTCGGGGTCCAGGATCATGCCACAGGTGCCCTTCTGGCCGTGGCGCGACGAGAACTTGTCGCCAATCTCGGGCACGCGATCCTGGCGCACACGGACCTTCGCGAAGCTGTAACCCTCGCCGTTCCGATTCTTGAAGGTGCGATCCACCCAGCCGGTCTCATTGTTACGCATCGTCTTCGAGACATCTCGAAAGCGCTTGGCACCGGCAGGAATCACCATGCCCGTGGGGACACGGAGCGGCACTACCTTGCCGATCAGAATGTCGTCGGTGTCTACGAACTGATTCTCGGGCACGAAACCGGTCTCGTCCAACTTCTCGTAGTTCGCGTTCTTCATTTGGCGCGTCATGGCCGGATCAGGGCGCTGGAAGCGCTCCTCCTCCCCCGAGGCCTGATTCTTCCGCTCCTCGTCCTTGTACGTGCGATAGAAGATGGAGCGGAAGAGGCCACGGTCCAGAGAGCCGCGATTGATCATGATCGAGTCCTCCTGATTGTAGCCCGTGTAGGTCATGATGGCCACCACGATGTTCTGACCGGAGGGCATGGCCTGGGCACCGTAGAACTTGCTCATGAAGGGGCTCACGAAGCTGACCTGCGGATAGCACAAAAGGTGGGCCATGGCGTCGAAGCGCTCGCGGTAGTTGAGCGCATACATGCCCATCGCCTGCTTACCCATCGCACACTGATAGGAGTTACGCGGCGACTGATTATGATCGGGAAAGGGGATGTTGGACGCCAGAGTGCCGAGCGCCGTGCTCGGGTGAATCTCCACGTGCGTGTAGTCCTCCTTGGGCCGATCGACAATGTAGGAGGCCTCCATGGCGATGTAGGCGGCTTCCGTCTCACCCGGGTCAATATACTCGATCAGGTTGTGACCACCCGGAGTCGTCCACAGAATGAGCCGCTCCCACGTCGTGATTTCCGCGACGGCTTTCGAAAGAGCGCCTGTGGAGTCGGCGGCGATCTCGCGCATCGCTGGGGCATAGAAGAGCGGCCGAAGCATCCGACCCGCCTCCGTGGTGATCCAGATCTCCCGTAGCGAGGAGCGCCAGATAATGCCCGTCTGAATGTGGATGCGGCCGGCACGCTTGGCCGTCTTCAGCCGGTTGAGCATGCTCATGGTGTGCTCGTTGGGCACGAGGCCGATCCAGGCGCCGTTCAGAAAGAGGCGCGTCCAGCCGTGCTTCTCGGCGGCCGTGGTGTCCTCGAGCCGCTTCACCGTACCCATAGTGTTGATGAACTCCTGGATGGTCTTGGCATTGCTATAGATGCTGACCATGGCCGTGGAGGACATGTTCTTCACCACGCCGACCGAGTGCCCCTCTGGCGTCTCGGAGGGGCAAATGTAACCCCACTGCGTGTTGTGGAGCTTGCGGGGGGCGATCAGCTTACCCGTCTTCTCGATCGGCGTCGAGATGCGGCGCAAGTGCGAGATGCCCGAGATGTAGTTGAGGCGATTCAGCACCTGGCTGACACCGATCTTGGCAGGGCCGCCGATCTTGGCCGAGCCGAAGTTGCCCGTGGCTAGTGACGTCTTCAGACCGACTTCCAGAATCACCGACTTGATCACCTTATTGATGTTGCTCACGTTCAGAATATCCTCGAAGTGGCCGGAGGCGCGCCAGCCTCCGCCGTGGATCTCCTTTCCGAGACTGGATTTGATGTCCTTGATCATCTTCGTGGTGAAGTAGGTGCGGAACAGGTTCGCCATGAGGAAGCCGGGCAGATCGACCAGCTTGTTCGGATAGGCGTCACGGTCGTCGTGGCGCATGCGAGAGGCAGAGACCCAGAGGACCTTGCGGGCCATATGGGCGAGGAAACAGGCCTTCGCGTAGCTGTGGGCCGGTGTGAGGCCGACGTGAGGAAAGAGCTCAAGCTGGAGAATATCCTCAATCTTCAGCTGCTTCGTGATGCGCGACGACCAGCTATTCACGTGGACGGAGAGCCAGGCGAGGGCCTGCTCCTGGGTCTGGACCTCGCCGGCCTCCTGGATGCTCTCATCCAGAATACTGTCGAAGGCGTGATCGAAGTCCGGGCCAAAGGGTCCGAGAATCAGCTGGCAGATGTCGGAGTCCGCCAGCACGCCGAGGGCACGGAAGAGGATCCAGAGCGGAATGTCAGTCTTGATGCGCGGCATGGTGGCCCGGAGCAGCTGGAGAATGGGGTTCTTCGGGTGATACATGATCTTCACCGCATTTGATTTGGGGACCTGGTCGTTATCGGGGCCAATGGATTTGACCTCGATGACCTCCAGCTCCTTGTTGGAATTCCGGTTATTACGGAAGACCACGGGGCGATTCTCTGACATCCGCTCCTGGGCGATAATGACGCGCTCACCGCCACTCACAATGAAGTAGCC
>Ga0114975_10000704_pt1 | contig 24904 bp, 25 predicted proteins | sample S_130626_EF_Meta_FD_87031 | JGI IMG/M metagenome (GOLD analysis project Ga0114975, IMG submission 87031) | Freshwater microbial communities from Lake Simoncouche, Canada to study carbon cycling - S_130626_EF_MetaG | ecosystem: Environmental > Aquatic > Freshwater > Lake | place: Lake...
CCGCCAAGAATCAGCAGGTCAACCTTCTTGATCAGCGCCTCGAGTACGGCCACCTTGCCCGAGACCTTGCCGCCACCCACGATCGCGGCGAACGGTCGCGCAGGCTTCTCGAGCAGATTGGAGAGCGCCTCAACCTCTTGTTCCATCAGAAGTCCGACATATGACGGCAGGTAGGCGGCGACACCAACGGTGCTGGCGTGGGCACGGTGCGCTGCACCGAACGCATCGTTCACGAAGACATCGCCATATGAGGCGAGTCGCTCGGCGAAGGCTGGATCGTTGCGCTCCTCGCCGGCATGGAATCGAACGTTCTCAAGAAGAAGTAGTTCGCCCGGTCGCAAGCGACGAACAGCGTCGTCGGTACCAACACCGAGCGCATCACCGGTCGTCGGCACGTTCACACGAATGAGCTGCGTGAGCCTTTCGGCGGCGGGTCGGAGGCGCAGGCCATCAACAACGCGACCATCAGGTCGGCCAAGGTGCGACATGATTACGACCGATGCGCCGCCATCGAGGAGCGCCTTGATCGTTGGAACTGCGGCGCGGATGCGCGAGTCGTCGACGATCTTTCCATCGGAGAGCGGCACGTTGAAGTCGACGCGCAGCAGCACGCGCTGTCCCTGCATGTGCAACTCGCGAATCGTGCGCTTCCCTGAGGCGGAGATGAGCTCTTGTGCCATACGGCGGGGGCCGGTCTGCGGCGGTGCCGGACGTGGAATTGGGCGTGGAACCGGTCGCACCTGAGGAGTGGTCGACGTGGTTCCGCCTGGCTTTACGGTGGCCTTGACGTTGGGGCGGTTCGCCGGACGGCTCGGGGCCGTTGGCGGCGCGCCAGTCGGTCGCGGCTGACCGTTGGAACCGGTGATGGTTGGCTTCACCTGCGGCCGATTCGCTGGGCGGCTCGAGGCGAGCATCGCTCCTGCTGGCTTCTGTGGCGGTGCGCCGCTCGCGCTCTTGGCAGGAGCGGCAGCGGCTGGCTTCGACGCAACAGGCTTCGCGGCGGGCTTAGCTACGGGCTTCGCGGCGGGCTTAGCTACGGGCTTCGCCGCAGGCTTCGGCGCACTCTTCGGCTTTGCGGCAGGCTTGGCGCTGCCACCGAGGAGTCGCGAGATAAGCCCCTTCTTCTCAGGCATGCGTCGCCACGTACTTCACGAGGTCTGCGACGCGGCAGCTGTAGCCCCACTCGTTGTCGTACCAGGTGACGATCTTCACGAACTTGTCGCCGACCATCATGGTGCTGAGGGTGTCAATGATCGATGAGCGCGTGTCGCCCTTGTAGTCCGACGAAACCAGTGGCTCATCAGAGACGCCGAGGATGCCGGCCATTGGGCCCGCCTCTGCGGCGCGGAATGCGGCATGGATCGCCTCGATGCTTGCCGATCGCTCCAGCTCTGCGGTGAAGTCCACGATGCTCACCGTTGGGGTTGGGACGCGAATGCTGTAGCCGCCGAAGCGACCCTCTAGTTCTGGAATGACGCGCGCGATCGCCGCCGCGGCACCCGTCGAAGCTGGCACAAGGTTGAGACTTGCGGCGCGCGCGCGACGCGGATCGCTGTGTGCAACATCAAGGATGCGCTGATCATTGGTGTAGCTGTGGATGGTAGTCATCAACGCGCGCTTGATCCCCCACTCATCGGAGATCACCTTGGCTGCAGGGGCGAGGCAGTTCGTCGTGCAGCTGGCATTCGACACGATGTGATGCTTCGCTGGGTCGTACTGCTTCTCGTTCACGCCCATCACGATCGTCAAATCTTCGCCCGTCGCTGGGGCGCTGATGATCACCTTCTTTGCACCAGCCTTGCGGTGCGCCGCAGCCTTCTCGGCGTTGGTGAAGAGTCCTGTCGATTCAACGACGATGTCAACGCCAAGGTCCCCCCACGGGAGTGCCGCAGGATCTTTGCTCGCCAACACCTTGATACGACGGCCGTCGATGACGAGCTCGTCGTCTTCGGCAGCAACGCTGCCGGGGTAGATGCCATAGGTGGAGTCGTACTTAAAGAGGTGGGCGTTCATCTTCGGATCAACCAAGTCGTTGATCGCCACTACCTCTACTTCAGGCGAGCGCTGAATGATCGCCTTCAGGCTCTGGCGCCCAATACGGCCGAAGCCGTTGATACCTACGCGTACGGTCATCGAGTGTCCCCCTTCGATTTCACCGCTACGGCCCGCTCCCACTCTGGATCGCCGATTCGCTCGACAACCATCGGATGGCAGCCTGCCAGGCCCACGTCCCCACCGAGCTCGGCAGGGTGTACGGAAACTCTCCGTCCTGGAACCTTGAAGCTATTGTCGCCGATCTCCCCCTGAATACGCGAATGGAGCACCTTCCAGTGCGCCTCGGCGAAGGAGCCGCCGATGATGATGCGGCTCGGATTGAACACATTGACGAAGCCAGCGACCGCCCGGCTGATCGCCAGGAGCGCGTGATCGATCAGAGCCTGGGCAACTCGGTCCCCTGTAGCTGCGGCCTCCGAGACCTCCTTGGCACTGATCTTCCCCTTCGGATGTGCGGCGAGCCAAGCGGCGAGCCACGGGCTGGCACCACTCGCCGCAGCCTCACCCCCCGTGCGTGCGAGCGCAACGCCTGAGGCGTGCGCCTCAAGATGTCCGATACCGCCGCAGGTGCAGCGTGGTCCGTCGAGCGTGATCGGCGCGTGGCCGATCTCAATGCCGGTGTCGTCTGGTCCCGTGTAGAGGCGTCCGCCGCTGATCACCGCACCACCAAGACCGGTGCTGATCGTGATGTAGAGGAGATCATCGATGCCACGCCCGGCACCGAACGCACGCTCGCCGAGGATCGCCACCTTCGTATCGTGCTCAAGGAGTGTAGGGAGGTTGAGCGCCACGCTGATCGGCCCAGCGAGATCCGTACCTGGAAAGTCGGGTCCGAGGTTGGGTGGCTCAACAGCGATCCCGCGCCACGGATCAATGGGGCCTGGTGCGCTGATACCAACACCAACAAGTCGTGCGACTGCGGCTGCGTCTTCGATGCGTGCCGCATCTCGTGCCCGCTGCAGCGTGCTGATGCATGCGGCAACGATGGCGGCTGGACCGCTGCTCACGGGATTGACGCTCGCGGCGCGACCAATGCGCGAGCCATTAGCACGCACGACCGCTGCGCGAATCTGCGTCCCGCCGAGATCGAGGGCGAGGACGGTCGCATCAGCGGACGGGGCGGTCATCAATCCTCCGTGCTCACGACGAGCTCACTGTGGATAACTTCGTGCGTGGTGTGGCGAGTTATGCACAACTCGCGAGAAGCGGCGCGGCCCCCGACCGGTCTCCCAGTCGAGGGCCGCCTGGCCGCTATGCGATCGCCGTGTGGCGATCGCGCGTTGTTAATCAGCCACCGATCTTGAAGACCTTGGTGCCGCACACAGGGCACTTGCCCTCGAGTGCTGGCTTGCCGTTCTTCATCGTGACCTTCTTCGTGTCAATAGCTTCGCGCTTTGCCTTGCACTTCACGCAATAAACTTCGGCCATCGTGTGTACCTCCACAAACCGGAGCGTGAGCTCCGATCTACCTAGACCCCAATCGGGGCACGTGCCTCCTTGGTAGCGTTACCAAGTACTGATCTGCAGGGGGCCAAGCGGCTCCCTCGCACGATCACCATAACTGAGGATAGGGAGCACGCCCCGCACGGTCAACCCTCTCCCCTGCACGAATCCCCTCTGGCACAGCCTGTGCCCTCCCGCACGACGGGAGCACAACGAGCCCGACCCCCTGAAGGCCCGCTAGCTCGAGGCTTCCGCCGCGCACGTAAAGGGTCTGGGAGACCTGCTGAGCCCACTGCGCCTGGAGCCCACCGGGGGTGGCGATCGAGGGGGTCCCAACCTGGAGTTGGGGCACGACTGAGGGCAACTGGAGGGGTGGTTGGCCCCCTGCCACGCTCGTTGACCTCCCAGTAGGGGTGCCGGGGAGGCTCGAGGCTACCGAGAGCGCCCAGAGGCGGTAGCCACCCCCAGCCGCGCCTGCCCGCTGGTGTAGCACCCCCCGCACCGTGACGGCACGCTTGGCGGCAAGGAGCCCCTGGGGGACCTCATCGAGAACCCCGGGGGCAACCCCTACGAGGAGCTCCCCACCCCCTGAGAATCGCAAGGTCAGGCTGCGTGACCCACCGGCGAGGTCCTTTGGAGCGCCGCTCAGGACGCCCTGCACCTCAATGGTGCGCGCCTCCCGCGGCTCCCAAGCCCATGGCCCAGGGGCGGGTGGCTCAACTGCGATCGCGGCTCGGGGCTCAGCCCACCCATCAACCTGCGCTGAGGTTGTGGCGGCAAGGGTGAGTGCCTGCCGTCGCAGGGCCACCGTTCCCGTGACCGTCACAACGTCGCCGCGCGCAAGGTCGGTATCTCCACTCTGGGCGAAGACGAATACCCCAACGCCCGTTGCTGCATCTTCAACGCAGTAGAGCCGCTCCTCGGCGAGCTCGCCAGGCGCCGCCGAAACGGTGCCGCGCAGGGTGACCACGCTACTGAGTGCCGCGGAACGAACCTCCGCTGGCGAGAGCACACGTGGTGGCTCGCTTGGGGTTGCACTCGGCGATGGGGTCGCCGATGGGATCGGTGATGGCACTCCTGGTGACACGGGCGCGAGGCTGGGCGGGGCGATTGGCACGAGGGCAAAGTCAACGCTGTTGTTCTGACTATTGAGGAGTCCGAGGTCCGCACCGCGCCGCCGTTCGATCATCGTTGTTGATGACGCCGCGGGCGCTGGGATGCCGAAGCCGCCCGCGCTCGACGTGGCGCTCCCCCACGCAACGGCGTCAGCGATCAGCGTCGGGGTGGCGCGGACACGAAGGCGCACAGCGCCGCCGGTTGCGGCGATTCCCTCACTCCATGTCGCGAACGCGCCGGTCACAAAACTGCCGATGCTGTTGGCGGCCAGTAGCCGTGCGCCAGCGGCAAGTGGTGCGGCACCTTCAAGGCTGATGAGTCGGCGCGTGGTCGCACCGCTCGCCGTGGTGTAGACCAACTCATAGTCGGCGATGTTTGCGCCACCCGCGCCCACCGCCTCGATCACCACATACTCATCAGAGGCGGAGCTACCGCCCGTCGCAATGCTGCTAATCAAGAGCGCATCGGTGCTGGCAGCACGAGTGAGCGACGGTGGAAGGAGGGTGAGCGCTAGGAGCGTCGCCCCAAGCACTCCAGCGCGAAGATGGGCTGCACTCGCCATACGGTTCTCCATCGCGGGGCTGAGCGGGGGCGGGGGGTGCAGCCTTGCACGCGCTGCGTACCGCGCACGTCTAAGATGTGGGCATGAGTAATCAAGATCACTCCAACGACCGAGCAGAGGCCCGTCGCCGAAACCGCCTGGCCGCCAAGCAGCGCGCCGAGCAAGAGGCGCTCGGGATCACCCCAGAGGCTCCTGCCGCACCAGTAACGATTGCCGCAACACCCACAGCGACAGGTGGGCTCGGATTCCGCGCAGCACTCCGCTCGTCCGCGGGTCGCGCGCCGATCCGCGAGGATCTCGCCTACTTGCCGCGCCTGATCCGCACGCGTGCATTTCTCCTGCCGATTGCAGCGATCGTTGTCACCACAATTTTCGCGCTCCAGCCAGGCGTGCTCTCCTCAAACATTGTGCAGGTCGTCATACAGCAGATTGTGAACCCCCCGGCATTCTTTGCCGTTTTCATTGGCGGTATGATGACGCGACGCGGAGCATGGATGCTCGGCGGACTTTTCAGTGTTTTTGCCTACGCAGCATCGGCGATCATCGGCTCCTCTAACGTTATTGCTGTGCTTGCCGATGGTAATCCTGTCAAGGATTCGTTCAAAGCTATCTCCAACAATTTGGGAAACCCTGGCGCAATGTTTATTGACATCTACGGCGCAATAGCCGTTGGGATTGCGGTTGGCGCATTCGCCGGTTGGTATTCCCGCTTCTTGCGCGCGATGAGTCCGAACCAGCCAACAGAGCGCGATCGTCGCCGCATGGAAGCGGAGCGACGTAAGGGGAAGCGCTAGGCGCTCGCCCCCGCGACCTGCGCAGCGATCAGCGCAAAGGTCAACGCAAAGAGTCCCACCACAAGCAAGATCGGGAGCATGATTTCGCGACGCTTCAACTTTGGTGCCATCACTCCTCCTTCATCGGGCTACGGTTTGGGGCAACCCTCACCAAGATAAACGACGAGCGAGGTACGCGTGCCGAGCGGCTCAACCAGAATGGTGAGAACACACGCCCCCATGTTTCGCGTCGCGTCAATGCGCCGCGTGGTTGCGGTGCCGGTTGGCTCCTGCACATCCCACGCGAGTCGGCGCAGCTCGTCTATTGCAGCGGCGGTCGCCTCGCTCACCCCCAACTGACTCCAGATCGCGCCGCTCGCCTGCACGTCGAGACGCACGAGTGTGTGCCCGCTCGCAAGCAGGGGGAAGTCCGCGGGGAGCGCCCCCCAGACGCGTCCGTATTCGGTGGAGATGACGGTGGTAGCTCCCTGGCTTGGGGTGGGGGTGGCCTCACTCGAACCGAAGCAACCAGCCAGGAGCAGCGGGAGGGCAACGAGGAGCGCTGCGCTCTGTCGGAGGGGTGGAGTTAGGCGAGGGCCGAGATGGGGCAACACCTCGTGAGGATACTGCCCTCGCCTACGCCTCATAATAGAACAGGCGTTCTACTTGTGCAAGGGGGCTATGCCGGGAGGGTGGCGAGCACCAGCCCCACGGCGAGGGCGCCGAGGCCAATCACTTGTGGGGTGCGTAGTCGCTCGCGGTACCCGAAGAGACCGCCGAGCACGACGATGATGGGGCCGAGCGAGCTGAGCAGCGAGACCGCCCAGGTTGGCCCCTGCTCGAGCGCCGCGGCAAAGATGAAGAAGGCGAGGGTGTCGCCCACCCCTACGAGAGCGGCGAGCGCAAATCCGAGCCGATCGAGGCGCTGCCCCTCTCCGAGCAGGTCGTGGCGCCCCCACTTCGGCAGACGTGCGCGGTACTTGTAGAGGAGGAAGAAGATCAGCCAGACCGTCACGATGTTGCCGAGTCGCGAGAGGGCGATCGCGGTGCTCCAGCCGTACGCCTTGATTGGAATCGTCAGTAGCACGGTGATGATCGCGAAGAAGAGGAGGCCGACCAGCGCAAAGGCCACGCCAGGGCTCGCCAGCGAGGCGCGGCGATCGCGTCCTGTTCCGGTGGTCTGCAAGCCGAGCAAGCTAATACCAATCCCCACCGCAATCACGCCAGCAATATGGGGCGGGGTCAGGCGCTCATTCAGGAAGATCACGGCGAGGAATGCCGCAAGCGCGCCGTAGGCTGAGATTGTCGGGGAGACGACGCTGAGTGGCCCAAGGCGGAAGGCGGTGAAGACACCGATGTACGCAATGCCTGCGGCGACTCCCAAGACCAGCGTGCCGCCGACGATCGCAGGGTCATAGATTGTGGTGAGTGCGCCGCGCGCGATCGCCACCGCACCGGCGAGAACGAGCGAGGTCGAAACGGCAATCACCACCACGCGAAGCGAGCCGATGCGGCGTCCAACAAAACTCGTGACGAGGTCGGTAACGCCCCACATGGCGGCGGAGAGCAGGGCAAGCAGGATTGGGTTCACCCCTAGATGCTAGCCGTCGCCGTGGTATTCTGCCGCTCCGCTGGGGCTGTAGCTCAATTGGTAGAGCGCGACATTCGCATTGTCGAGGTAAGGGGTTCGAATCCCCTCAGCTCCACCAGCCCCTTTACAGCGCAGGAGCATGCGATGGCTGAAGTGAAACCCCGACCAACCGCAGCAACGGTCGCCGCGTATATCGGGGCACTTCCCGCCGCCGATGCGAAGAGTCTCCGCCGCCTACGCGATGCCATCCTGGCCGCCGCACCAGGTGGCAAACAGGAGATCTCGTACGGCGTCCCTGGCATCCGCTTCCCTAATGGCGGCCGCATCCACTTCGGCACGCGCCGTGGGGGGCTCAGCCTCTATGCCGGCTACACCTATCGACTCTTCACCGCAGAACTCGCCGACTTCACGATTGCGGGGACGACGATCCACTTCACCGCCGACCATCAGCTGTCGATTGCGCTCATCAAGAAGATCACTCGAGCCACGATTGCGCGGCATGGCGAGCGGACGGCCGCGCGCGCCAAGAAGAAGGCCCGCTAGCGAACCGCGCTCAAGGCGGGGGCTAGTCGCTGGAGTTGGCGCATGCGTGCCGCCTCGTCGGGGAGGTGTCGCTCCACCACCGCACGGAAACGCGGACCGTGGCCGTTGGCGCGCAGATGGGCGAGCTCATGAACAACGACCGCCTCGAAACACGATGGTGGCGCCAACACGAGTCGCCACGAGAGCGAGATCGTTCCGTCGCCTGAAGCGCTCCCCCAGCGCGTGGACTGATCGCCGATTCGTAGGCGCGTCGGGGCAACCTTCATCTCCGCGGCATAGACACTGATCATCTGCTCGGCGATGGCGCGCGCGCGGCGGCGCAGCCAGCTCAGGAGTCGGCGGCGCACCACCTCAGGGTCACCAGCGATCATTGCCGGGATCTGAATCTCGCCGTTCAGCGCCGTGATGCTGCTTCCAGCGCCGAGCACGATGTGATGGGGGCGCCCGGCATACGGGATCAGTCCGCCAACGGCGAGGCGGCCGTCGGTGCCGAGCGCGGTGCGGCGCGAGGTGACCTCGGCAAGAGAGCGGTCGATCCACTTGAGGCGCGTGGTAATGAATGCCTCGACATCGCGCCGCGCGCGTGCCTCGCTGTACCGCTCTGGCACCACCGCCTCGAGGCCATGTTCAGGATCGATGCGCAACGTGAGGCGTCGTGCACGTGGGCTTCGAATCAGGCGATACGGTCGGGCACTCACGGTGCAGAGTTTCGCATGGAGGCGGCATCTCTCGGCGCGTGGGATGCTTTACCCATGACGACTACCACCCCAAACCTCTCGCGACGGAGCCGTGCCGCGATCTACGCAGCGATCTTCCTCGCCTTTATCGACAACTTCGCCCTGCTGCCGGTGATTGGACCGCGCGCGCAGGAACTCGGTGGCACCCCGCTCCTGGTCGGCATCGCCATCGCCGCCTACTCACTCGCGAACCTCGCCTTCAATTTGATCGGTGGCACCCTTGCCGACCGCATCGGTCGTCGCCGAGTGGTCGTTGCCGCCCTGGTGATCAGCCCAGCGGCAATCGGCATCTACGCCCTCGCCGATTCGTTGCCACTCTTCTTGTTGGCGCGCGTGGTGCACGGCGCATCGGGTGGCGTGCTCGCCGCAGCGCTCTTCGCCCTTCTCGGTGATGCCGCCCCCTTCGGTGAGCGCGGGCGAACACTCGGCCGAGCTGGTGCCCTCATCGGTATCGCCGCCGTTGTCGGCCCCGCCACGGCTGCACTCGTCTCCAACATCTTAGGCGTCAGTGCTGTCTTCGTTGGTGTCGCCGCATTTATTGCCGTCGGGCTTGCCGTGGTTCTTCCGCTGCTCCCCGAGACGCTGGTGGTCACACCAGCAACACGACCAACCATCGGCGCATGGCGCCGCATTCTTAGTGAGCCGCGCGTACGCGTTGCCCTTTTGGCGATCTTTGGACTTCAGGCGGCAGTTGGATCGGTCACCGGGTTCATCAAGGATGGACTCATTCAGCGCGCGCTCGAGGAGGGTCGCACCCAAGAGGAGGCGCTGCGCTATGCGGCCGGCGCGAGCGGTGGCCTATTCACGATCTTTGGCGCTATCGCGATTGCGCTCATGCTGAGTCGCGTCTCTACGCGCGTCGACAAGCGCGGTCCATTTGGTATCTCGCTGATTGGACTCGCCGCACTTGTTGGCGCACTGACCCTCCTCGCCATCAGCCCAACGCTCACCATCGACCTGGTGGCGATGGTGCTCTACGGCATCGGCTATGGGCTGATCTTCCCGGCTGCCGCGGGGGCGATCGCCATCGCCAGTGCCCCCGAAGAGCGTGGTCGCGCGAATGGCGCCTTCAACACCGCTTTTGATCTTGGGATCTCAGCTGGGCCAATCCTGGGCGGCCTCGTTGCGACCGTGGTGATCGGGGTGACCCCGTTCGCTGGCGGGCTCGCGCTGGTGGCCCTCTCCCTGCTGCTCCTCCCCCTCGCCGCACGAGGCGCCACGCGGGGTACCGCGCGAGGCTGAGGCGGGAGTGGCTGATACACTCGCTCCCCTTGGGGCTATAGCTCAGTTGGTAGAGCGCTTGCATGGCATGCAAGAGGTCAAGGGTTCGAATCCCTTTAGCTCCACCAAGCCGCCACATGGCGCGCTTCGGAAGGAGAGGAGCCCTACCCGTGGCCGAGCAAGACGAGCGACTCGAGCGGTACAACCCGACCGAGATTGAGCCGCGCTGGCAGCGCCGCTGGGAAGAGCTTGGACTCCACACCACAGACCTCACCGATACGGGCAAGCCCAACTACTACCTACTCACGATGTGGCCCTACCCGTCGGGCGACCTGCACATTGGCCACTGGTACATCATGAACCCGACCGACGCCATTGCGCGCTATAAGCGCATGCAAGGCTTCAATGTCTTCTACCCGGTCGGCTTCGATGCCTTCGGCCTCCCCGCCGAGAACGCCGCGATCAAGCGCAAGATCCATCCGCGCGAGTGGACGTACGCCAACATGGAGAACATGCGCCGCCAGTTGCGCAGCATGGGCGCCTCATTTGACTGGAAGAGTGAGGTCGTCACCTGCGACCCGGTCTACTTCCGCTGGAACCAGTGGATCTTCCTGAAGTTCTACGAGAAGGGTGTCGCCTATCGCAAGCAGGCCCCAGTTGATTGGTGCCCATCGTGCCAGGTCACCCTCGCGCGCGAACAGGTCGAAGGTGTTGATCGTGTCTGCTGGCGCTGCTCAACGCCGGTCACGAAGCGCGACCTGACGCAGTGGTTCTTCAAGATCACCGACTACGCCGACGAGTTGCTCTCCTACGAAGGGCTCAACTGGCCAGAACCGATTCGCACGATGCAAACAAACTGGATCGGCCGCTCCGAGGGTGCCGAAGTCGACTTCACCGTTGCACCAGCGACACATCATGCCGGCGGCGAGAAGCTGCGCGTCTTCACCACGCGCCCCGACACGCTCTACGGCGCGACCTTCATGGTGCTCGCACCGGAACATGATCTGGTCGACAAGATCACCACACCAGAGCAGCGCGCCGCTGTTACCGCCTACATCGAGGCGACGAAGCGCAAGACCGAAATCGATCGCCTCACCACCACGAAAGAGAAGAGCGGTGTTGCCACCGGTGCGTTTGCGATCAACCCGGTGAACGGCGAGCAGATTCCTGTCTGGATCGCCGACTACGTGCTCGCCGGCTACGGCACGGGGGCGATCATGGCGGTGCCAGCGCACGATGAGCGCGACTACGAGTTCGCCCAGCAGTTCGGCCTGCCGATCAAGCCAGTGGTTGCCCCAGCGGCACTCGCAGCTACACCAAACGACGTACCACTCCCGTACGTGGAGAAAACCGAGGGTGCCGCCGTTGCCGTGAACAGCCCAGCCTGGAACGGCGCCGCCTGGCCAGAGTCACTCACCAAGGCGATCGCCCATCTCGCCAGCACGAAGAGCGGCGAGAAGAAGGTCACCTATCGCCTGCGCGACTGGCTGATCAGCCGCCAGCGCTACTGGGGAACGCCGATCCCAATCATTCACTGCGAAACCTGCGGCCCGGTTGGCGTGCCAGTTGAGCAGCTGCCGGTCACGCTTCCCGACGACGTCGACTTCAAGGCGACCGGCGAGTCACCGCTAAAGACCGCCACCGCGTGGCTCAACGTGCCCTGCCCGAAGTGCGGCGGCCCCGGCCAGCGCGAGACCGACACGATGGACACGTTCGTTGATTCCTCGTGGTATTGGTATCGCTATCTCGCGCCAACAAACGAGCTCGGCCCTGTTGACCGAAAGCTCGTTGATGCTTGGTGCCCCGTCGATCAGTACACCGGCGGTGCCGAACACGCCGTGATGCACCTGCTCTATTCGCGCTTCTTCACCAAGGCGATGCGCGACCTTGGGTTGATCGGCGAATCAGAGCCGTTCACGCGCCTCTTCAATCAAGGGCAGATCCTTGGTGCCGACGGTGAGCGCATGTCGAAGTCGCGCGGCAACGTGCAAGACCCCGACGAACTTGTCAGCCGACATGGCGCCGATGCGGTGCGTCTCTTCTTGATGTTCATGGGTCCGTGGGATCAGGGTGGCGCCTGGTCGTCGAGCGGCATCAGCGGCATGGTGCGCTTCCTTGGCCGAATCTGGACACTCGCCCTCGACCCACACGGCAAGGAGCCGGGTGATCCGAACTCTGGCGTTCTGCCAGAGGGCCAAGACCAAGCCGCAGGCGAAGCTGCCGTACGTCGCGCGGCACACAAGGCGCTCGGCGGCGTGGGGGCCGATATCGAAGCCTTCCGATTCAACACCGCCGTTGCGAAGCTCATGGAGCTCGCCAACGCACTCTTCCCGTATCGCGGCAGCCCAGTCGCTGGCACCGCGGCGTGGAACGAGGCGATCCACTACCTGCTCGCTGGCATTGCCCCGATGGCGCCGCACCTCGCCGACGAAATGCACAGCCGCGTGCAGGCGGCCGCCGGCATCAGTGCCAGCGACCCACGCTGGACCTCAATTCATCAGTGCCCATGGCCGACAGTCGACAGCAGCCTGCTCACCGAGAGCACCCGCGAACTGCCGGTGCAGGTGAACGGCAAGCTGCGCGACAAGCTCACCGTGAGCGCCACCGCCACCGAAGCCGAGATTGAAGCGCTCGCCCTCGCCTCACCAAAGGTGCAGCTCGCCCTTGAGGGGCGCGCGCCGAAGAAGGTGATCCACGCCGGCGGGCGCCTCGTCAATATCGTCGGCTAGCGAGCGGCGCAGCCGCGCTGCGTACGCAGCGTCTACTTCGCGAGAAGCGCCAGCATCGCCGCAACGTCAATCGTCGCGGTCATCACCATTCCGTCGGCCCCAGGAGTCAAGACGATGTCGCTCATTGGGAGCCCCGCAGTCGCATCAGAACCTTCGATCTTTCCATCCTTGATCGCCGCTTTCAGCGCTTCGGCGAGCTCGTTGGAGATCGTTCCGGTGAGTGCCGCCGTCTTATCGGTACCGATCACGGTCAAGTCTGCAAACGACGAGAAGGTGTCGGCGGTCATCGTGAAGCGCGTCCCTTCAGGAAGCACGATCGTGCCCGACTCGGCACCGGCCATCAGGCCATTGATGTCGTCGATGCCGAAGCCACCAAACTCAAAGACAAGATTCGTCGCCATCAAGTCGCCGCCACCTACCGAGGCAGGGAGTGTTGGGAGGGTGAGCTTCGCACCGTCGGCGCGAATCTCGACGATGGCGCCTTCAAGGCCTGCAGCCTGAAGCTGCTCGGTTGCGAGCTTGTTGATGGCAGGGGTAACGACCAGGACCCACGCGCCAACCAGGAGGCCGGCGATCACGCCAAGGGCGATGAGAAACTTGCGCTTCTTGCTCATCTTCTTCTTTGGCTGAGCGGCTCCATCAACGGTTTCCTTGGCCACGGTGCACCTCAAGCTGGCGGGCTGAACCAGAGGTTCTGATTTACAGCCCGCACACTCTACGCGAGCCCCGTAAACAACAACAGCCCCCACCCGGAGGTGGGGGCTGTTGGGTGCGCCGAGCGCGAAAAGCTACAGGATCTTCTTGGCGGCGCTAACGCGCACCGTTACCCCCGCGGTCGAGGTCGCGGTGACCTTGACGCGGATGTACCCGGCGGTCTTGTCGGCGGTCAAGAGCTTGTAGGTGCTCTTGGTTGCCCCAGCGATGAGCGTGCACGTGCCTGGAGTCGCGTCCACAGCCGCACCACCCGCAGTGCAGCGGTACCACTGATACCGGTAGGTCAGTTTTGGGGTGCTCGTCCAGGTCCCCTTTGCCGCGGTCAGGGTTCGCCCGACTCGCAGGACACCCCCCACGGTTGGCGGAGCGCTTGCCCTGCTCACCGGGGCAGTGCCAATCAGCACGGTTGTCTTGGTGAACAAGAAGAGCTGCCCTCCAGCACCGACACCGCCGATGCGGAACCGCAGATATCGTCCCGCGTCCGCCGCAACTGGCGTGTAGGTGAGCTCCGTTGCGCCACTAATTGCGGCGCAACCCGACGGCACACTCCCGCGTGTGTATGTTTCGGTTGCGGCACCTGCTGCGCTGCAGCGATACCACTGCGGTCGAATGTTACTCGTGATGTTTGACCATGCCCCAACTGTTCCAGTGAGCTCCACACCAACACCGGCATACGCTCCCGTTACGACTGGCCGCGCCGTTACAACCGGACCGTCGATGGCATCGGCCCAACTGTCAGTGGTCTGTAGCGTCACTGAGTCGACGCCGGCAGACATGTTTCCACTGTTATCAACTTGTCGGAAGGCGAGCACAACGGTTTGCCCAGCATAATCGGAGAGGTCTACGGTATTAGAAACCCAGGTTTCAGAATCGGAGTACGTCTCTGGCTTGGAGAGGTTTCGCAGTAGTCCGTTTGCCGGGGAACCAAACCACACGCCAGACGCCGCAAACGCTGTAGTGACAAGATCTACGCGAAACTGCTGATTGGTGCTAATACCCGCGAGACTCATTACTCCGCTGTCGCGGAACGCCCCGGTAGAACGCACGTTGTACTTGTAGGTGAGGGTTGACGTTGTGCTGGCTGGTAACACGATCGATCGATAGAGCACCCGAGCAGAAGGCAATGTGCTCGTGCGAAGTAGATAGTAGTTGCTTCCACTGTCTGGCCCAATATGTGGGTAGTTCATTGGTACGGAGCCAAAGGAATAAACATCAATCGTTGATGCTGTTTCGGCGTTCACGATTGTCCAATCTGTTGTTGAGTGATCAGCGAGCGTACCGTCCCCAGCGGAACTCTCATAGGCAACACTCCAGCCGCTTGCACTCTCCACTCCAAGATCCGTCGTTGATATTGTTGCGGCGTGCACGGAGCTTGGTGTTGCGCTTATTGAAGTAATCGCAAGTAGCCCAGTTACTGCAATTTGTAGAAATCGTCCAGCCTTCATAAATCTCCCTGCATCAGAAGGCCCAAATTGAACGCAGAGTTCAGAAGACTGAAGCCTGGCGGGCACTCCAATAGCGGAACGATAAGTGAGATCCCACGCAGGCGCTAGGGGATCACTCGCTGGTGGCATATGCGCTCCCGCCCAAGGTGCCGCCCTGATGGGAGTACCCTTACCCCAACGCGGCGGCCTGCCGCAGGGGTTAAGGAGGGTTCATCGTGGGTGAGGTCAAGATTGGCGCGTTGGTATGGCCACAGTTCACCGAGTGGCAGTCGGTCAAGTCGATGGGCGTGACCGCCGATCGCGTGGGCTTTGACACCCTCTGGACCTGGGACCACATGTACCCCATCATCGGCAACCCAAATGGCCCCATGTTCGAAGGCTGGTCAACGCTCGTCTCGTGGGCCGAGAACACCTCCAAGATTCGCATCGGCCTGATGGTGGGTGCCAACACTTTCCGTGAACCAACCATCACGGCGAAGCTCGCCACCACCCTCGACCACATCTCCAACGGTCGCGCCATTCTTGGCGTTGGTGCCGCCTGGTTTGAAGAGGAGCACGAGCATTTCGGTCTGAACTTCGGAGATGGTTTCCCAGAGCGACTCCGCTGGCTCGGCGAGGCCCTACCGATCATGCGCGGCATGCTCGACGGCACCGAACCAACCGCCACCGGCCCGCGCTACAAGGCGAAGACGGTGCGCAACCTTCCAGCCCCAATTCAGAAGCACCTGCCGATCCTGATCGGCGGCGGCGGCGAGCAGGTCACGTTGAAGCTCGTGGCCAAGTACGGCGACGCCAACAACGTGAGCGGTACCCCGGAGCAGGTCGCGCACAAAGAAGAGGTGCTGCTGAAGCACTGCGAGACCCTTGGCCGCGATCCAAGTACCATCGACCGCACCGTGGGCATTGGCAACGTGGTGATTCGCAATGATGCCGCCGAGGCGCTGCGCATTCACACGGCACAGTTCGGCACCAACGGCATCAGCCCCGTCTGGGAGAACCAGCCGGTCGGCACCGTCGACCAGGTCGTGGAGCACCTCGCTCCGTACCTAAAGATCGGCTACCGCCATTTGATCGCCGGCTTCTCTACCCCACACGATGAGGAGTCAATGATCCGCTTCGCCGAAGAGGTGCTGCCGAAGCTGAAGCAGATCTAGTAGAGAGACTTCTTCCAGCCTGGGATATCCCAATCTGATTCTGCTTGATACCGAGTAGATGATTCGTCGTCATCAAACTTGTCAGGATCGGTCTCAGCATCTTCAATCGCAGCGGCCAGATAAGCCTTAACCTGGCGCTTAGACGCAATATTCAACCAAACTCCGAAACTTTTACCCTTACCACCGCCGACTAATCTGGCCTCGCACGCGAGCATACGGAAGCCCGCTGCTTCAAACTCTCGCATGACTGGATTGAAAACTTTTGCAGTGTCACGTGGCAGGTAACCAGCATGCTCAAAAGCACCGCCCACTACAACGCCAACCTTCACTGCATTTCGGTCAAATTCATTATCTGGCTCACGAAAAATGATCGCGTTAAGTGTTCCCGTATCGTCTTGGGCTGCTTTTTCTAGTGCACCTTGCCGGAACGATTCACCCACAACTTCAACGTCGTGCCCTTTCGGCAGCCTCCTAGCCGTCACGTTAGTAACCCCGGTGAGCTTGTTAAGGAGAAGTTTCCCAAAGCCGCCAAAAACCATTTGTTGACCCCTTTCTAACTTTCTAAAGCTGCTATTTCCCTACACTTCGCTTAAAATCTTCTTTCGAATTACAGCAAACTCATCTTCTGAAATCTGATTACTCCGAAGCAGAGATTCAGCATTTTGTAGTCGTTCAACAACCCCAGGATTCTCACTATCGGCCGAGCTTGTCAGTGCTGCAGTAATTGATGCAGTTAGGAAGCTAAAGAACGCGATGCCAAGAACCATTAAAACGCCAGCTGCAATTCGACCTTCACTGGTGGCTGGAGAAACATCTCCGTAGCCGACTGTGGTTATGGTTACCACGGCCCACCAAAGCGCGTCCCACAGCGAAGTGACGTTTGGATTTGACCCATTCTCGGCGAGATACATTCCAAGAGCTGAAATGACGACTACAACAACCCACAGCACTGCAATTCGAATGATAACTTTTGATTGCGTCCGAAACTGAGTAGTAGCCAACGCAGAATTGAGATCAGAGGCCACTCGTAGTAGCCGGAGGAGTCTCAGTAGCCGTGCTCCGCGAACTGGTGGAATAAGGCTCACTAGGTCAAGGAGCGCTGACTTGAAATAGATGACTCGATCTGGCGCCGCCCACAGCCTGAAGCAGTACTCGGCAGCAAACACAAAGGTGAGTGCCCATTCTGCGCCGACCAGGATTTCAGGTTCGCCTACCTGGCTCGCGACGATGCCAACAGCGACTGAGAGAATTGCGAGTCCAGCCATCGTTAGCTCCCACGCCCGGAGGTGCCGCTCAACGAATCTGAATGCGGTGGTTCGGTTCATATGCACGTGAAGGATAGTCGGATTTTGGTACTAGGTGGGGTAGTGCCAGGGGCGAGGACGAAGCCCCTGGCGCACTGATATTCGTTATGCGGCCGTATCAATGACGTATCTCGGTATGCCCCATCCCACGCGCTAGGATCCGCCCATGGGAACGGCACCGATCCTCCTAGCCTGGGGCGACGACCTCCTCCTCATCGAGGAGGCGGTTGCGGCGCTGGGCGCCCGCATGGCCGCCGAGGACGCCATGGGGGGCGGGCTCCCCGAGAAGGTGCGACTCAAGGCTGAGGGGCGCGGCTCTGGCGACGGGGCCGAGGTGCTCGGCGAACTGCGTCGTCGTCTCGGCACAGGCGGCCTCTTCGGCGGCGGCTCACTCATGGTCGTGGCCGGCGCTGGTCGTCTCGGGCGCACCAAGGATCTGCGCGCCAACCTCACCGACACCCTCGCCAACATGGCCCCCGGGAACGGTGTCGTCTTGGTCGATCAGCGCGCACGACGCCCGAATCTCAAAGGGGCGCGCCCTGACGGCCCTGGCGAACTTGGGCTTCTCGTTCAGGATCGCGGCGGCAGCATCGTCTCGTGCATCTCCCCTGGCCCCGGCGAGTTGGCGTCATGGTTGCTCGCGCGCGCGAAGAGCGCCGGCCGAGAGATTGCTGGTGATGCGGCGAAGTCGATCGCCGAGCGACTTGGTGCCGAGGTGCGCGAGCCCGACCTCGATCGCAGTGGCATTCGCATGACGTCGGTGGTTGAGCTTGAGAAGTTGATGCTCGCGATTCCTACCGGACCGATCTCGCTGCGCGCCGTTGATGCACTCGTTGCCGATCGCGGCGTTGGGTCGCTCTTTGCTTTTGCTGACGCGATCGTTACGCGCAGTGGCACGCTCGTGTCGAAGCACCTACTTCGCGCGGTCAGCGAGCCAGGTCCAATGGTGGTGGCAACGCTGCATCGCAAGATGCGCGACCTTGCGCAGATTCATGGCGCAACCGTCGTTGAAGGTGCATCAGTCGCCACCGCGGCGCGTACCATTGGCATGCATGAGTTCCCCGCCGGCAAGCTTGCCGAGGCGGCTCGCAAGTGGAGCAGCGCCGAGATCGCCGACGCAATCAACGGGCTGGTTGAATTGGATGCGATTAGTAAGGGCGACGGCGAGCGGGCCTGGGGCCCGGCGCTGACTCGCTGGAGCGCTGCGCGCATTCGCTAACGCAGCGCTCCGAGCGCGTCGATTATCAGCCTTCGCGCTTCTCCGGCACGGCCTGCAACAGGTACCAGCCCACGAGCATCGTTGCGAGCAGGGTCAGCAAGCCGACCGTGTACGCCCCGTTGCCGAGCACTGGATGCAGGAAGAAGATCGTGCCGCCATACAGCAGTCCGCCGAGGACCTGTGAGCCCTTGCCTACGAGGCCGTAGAGGCCGTAGAACTCACCGAGCTGCTTCGGTGGCGAGAGGCGGTACATGAGGATTCGGTCGGCGCCCGAGAGGCCGCCGAAGCCGAAGCCAAGCACCACGCCGGCAACAATGAACGGAATCGGCGAGACGAAGAGCGACCCGATGACCAGCGCGACCGCCCAGAGGGCGAGGACGCGATTCAACGTTGCCTTCGGCCCTCGGCTGTCGGTGAGGCGGCCCCATACCAGTCCACCAATCACTGCGGTCGTTGCTAGTGCAACGAGCACATAGTTCGCCTGGCTCTGGGTGAAGCCGACCGCCTGCACCGCGAAGATCGCCATAATCGAAATCACGGTGTTCTGTGCGTCGGTGTAGAAGAAGCGCGCCGTAAGGAAGCGCTTCAGGCCTGGGTACTTCCCAAGCTCACGAATCGTGCCGAGCGTCGCCATCAGAGAGTTGCCGTTGCTGGCCTTCCCCGCTGGCTCTGGAACTTCCTTAATGAAGATGAAGATCGGAATCGCCAAAACTCCGAAGAGGATCGGCGCAAGAACGAAGACCTGCTCAACGGTGAGCCCACCGAAGAGGATGATCACACCGATAAGGATCGTGCCGAGGTAGCCAAGGCCGTTGCCAAGGCCTGAGACCCAACCGCGGTTCTCCGGGGTGCTGACCAGCTTGATCGTTGCGTCGTAATAGACCAGCGACGACTGGTAGCCGAAGTTCGCGATGCAGAAGAGCACCACGCCCAATCCCACCGGCACCGATGGGATGAATATCGCTGGAATAATCGCGAGAAGGGTAAAGAAGAGCAGGTACGGGAGTCGTCGACCCGCACGATCAGAGATCGCACCAATCGCCGGCGAGATCAACGCATTGATGCCGACGGAGAGGGCGATCGAAATCTGCAGCCAGAGGTTTCCCTGTGACTCACCGAGGCCGTTCTCGCTCGTCAAATAGAGGCCGATCGCGTACGAGAAGATTCCGTACGACCAGATGGTGTTGGCCAAGTCGTAGAGGGTCCACGAGGCGATCCAGGTCGCTGGAACGGTGATCTTGACGCCGCGTGCGGCGCTACGTGTAGCCATGTTGTTCCTCCCTGCTCCGAACGCGCGACGCGGGCACGCCGCTGCTTCGGTCAGTGGACAGAATGAGGGTTAACGGGGCGTTATGCCCTTCTTGGCGCGCATGGCGCGCCGTGATTTGCCACGGCTAGGGGGCTACGATGCGGGCATGCCACCCGCACGAAAACGGCCAGTTTCCGCACGAACCAGCCCGGCGCAAGCCTGGGTGAGGCAGCTCAAGCGGCGTCGCCCTGGGCTGGTGGAGGACGCCCTATCGGGCCTCGCTACCCTCTATGGCACCCCCGTCTGGAAGCCACGAATGGACCCGATCAGCGAGCTTGTCACCACCATCCTGAGCCAGAACACCAGCGACACCAATGCCGAGCGCGCCTTTACAGCGCTCCGCGCCCGCTACCCAGACTGGGCCGCAGTTGAGGCGGCACCGGTGCGCTCGCTCGCAGCGGTGATCAAGAGTGGCGGGCTTGCCGCGCAGAAGGCGCCGCGCATCAAGGCAGCGCTCCGCGCCACACGCGAGCAGAGCGGCTCGTATGACCTGACGTTTCTGACAACGATGGAGCCGATCGAGGCGCGCGACTGGCTCACCGCCATACCAGGCATCGGCCCAAAGACCGCTTCGATCGTGATGCTCTTCTGTTTCGGCGTACCGTTGATGCCAGTCGACACGCATGTGGAGCGCGTCTCAAAAAGGATCGGCTTACTGCCACCGAAGGCAAGCCTGCAGTTCGCTCATGATGCCTGGCTTGATCTGGTTGAGCCGTCGCGCATGTACGAAGCACATGTTGCGCTGATCCGCCATGGCCGCGGACATTGCGATGCACTTCGGCCAGATTGCGATCGTTGCCCGATTCGTGCGCGTTGTCGCTACGTTGAAAAGCGCGCGCCGTAGCGCGTTGCACGTACTAGCGGGCGTCGCTGCGGTGTGCACTCACTTGTGACCAAGGAGCACTTCTAAAGTCGAGACCGCCAGGTTCGCCTGACATACGTGTGCCAAGGCCGAGCACCTCTACTGCAGCACCAGTCGGCAGCGCAAGTCGTGGGCCGCCATTCGGTAACGCCGCATCGGCAAGTTCGGAGAGCCGCTCATCGTTGCCACCACTCGCGTGCGCCAAAACGCTCCACGCGCCGAGTGCGCCAATGCCATCAATCACGCGAATGGGGTGGCCGCCGCAGGTGCACGAGGCGGCGCGCCGACCGAGCGCCATTGCCGATGCAGAGTCGGCGATGATCGTGAGGTGTGGCAGCGTGATGGCGTTCGTCAGCTCACGCACTCGCTCTGGTTGATCAAGCAGGCGTGTTGCGTCGCCGCCGCAGAGGAAGAGGGTGGTCGGTTCGGTGACCTCGTGCGGCAGGTGGGCAACGAGAGCGGCTTCGCGACCGGCGGCCGATAGGAGTTGCTGGAGGGTGCGCGCCTGCCGATCATCGTCTGAGGCGATCGAGGCGAGCAGCAGGGGGCCAGGCTGTGCAGCGAGCCAGTGCAGCGCCTCAGGCCATGCCTGTGCCGAGCGTCCGAGTCCGCCGCCAGAGAGGTAGAGGGTTGCCATGCCTTGATCCTACTGGGGGCTGCGCCATACTTACGGAATGACGGCAGAAACGGCTCCCGGAAGAATCGTCCTGATTGGCTCGGGTGAGATCGGCCCATCAATGGCGCCGCTGCATCGCAGTCTGGTCGCCTCCCTGCCGAAGCGCAGCACCCCATCCTCACTCGTTGCCCTCGACGGGAGCTACGACTTTCAAACCAACCGCGCTGAGATGGGTGAGAAGATCGCCGTCTTCTTCCGCTCGAAGGTTGGCATCCCAACCACAGTCATTGGCCTCCCCGAGACCGACCGCGCCGGCGCCGACCTTGCCCCTTCGGCGCTCGCGCCGACGATCGCCGGGCTCGACGCTGCAGATCTGATCTTCTTAGGGCCAGGCTCCCCGTCGCGCGCGCTCCGTCGCTGGGGCGGCACACCCATCGTTGAGCAACTCATCGCTCGCATTCAGAACGGTGCCACGCTGATCGCATCGTCGGCAGCGGCAGCGGCATCAGGGCGACACACCATCCCGGTCTATGAGATCTACAAGGCGGGAACGAATCCGATCTGGCTTGATGGCCTCGACATCATGGGCGCGCTCACCGGTCTCGCCGTTGCGATCGTTCCCCACTGGAACAACAACGAAGGCGCGACGCACGACACCTCACGTTGCTTCATCGGCGAAGGCCGCTTGCAGCAGCTAGAGCGAGCACTTCCTGATGGCGCTGCCATCCTTGGCATTGACGAGCACTCCGCCCTCACCATCGACCTTGGTGCGAACAGCGTCACCGTTGGCGGCAAGGGTGCGGTGACGATTCGCATTCCAGGGATCGGCGAAACCGCACTACACAGCGGCGCAACAGAGTCACTGGCCGCCTTTGCCGCACGATTCGGTGCGGCTGCGGGTGCTCCACGCGCCACAATCGCGACTACCGAAACACCAATTCCTGTGCCGGCATCAGCGCCTGGGGTGGATGTGAGCAGCGCGGTTGAGCAGATGATTGCCTTACGAGCAACAGCTCGTGCCGAGCGCCGATTCAGTGATGCAGACGCACTCCGGGCAGCAATCGAAGCACTTGGCGTGGAGCTCGTTGATGAGCCGACCGGAGCGCGCTGGAGTCTTCGCGCTTAGCGAGGAAAGCGAGCACCGATCGCGCCCATGCGGCGCAAGAGGAAGCTCGGCATCAGGCTCAAGAATCGTGCTGAGAGTGCGTTCATCCAACCAGGCACCACAAGGGCGCGTCCATCACGTAGCGCCTCAAGAGCAGCACGGGCAACAGTGTCCGCAGAGGTCAGCAAGAAACTTGGCAGGCCTGAGCTCTGGCTCAAGCCGCCGCGCTCTTGGAATCCGGTTGGCGTAAATCCAGGGGCAACGCAGGTCACCTTCACGCCGAACGGCTTCGCCTCTTCATGGAGCGCCAGGGTGAAGTGCCGCACGTAGGCTTTGGTCGCAGCGTAGGTGGTGAAGCCAGGGAACGGAATGAACGAGGCGAGCGACGCCACATTCAGAATCCCACCACTCTTTCGGGGCGCCATCGCAACAAGTGCCGCGCGCGAAAGGAGCGTCAGCGCGGTGACATTGACAGCGATCTCATTCGCTTCACCCGCTGCATCAAGCTCGGTAATCTTGCCGAATCGTCCGTAGCCGGCGTTGTTCACCAGAATCTCAATTGGTCGGGTGGTGTCCAAGATGCGGGCTTCGACTTTCGCCACGTCGGCACTCTGCGAGAGGTCGGCGACGATCGTCTCGCTCGCCGCGCCAACTGCGGCGGCGAGCCCGGCGACACGCGCTAGCTCATCACTACCTCGTGCCACCAACACCAGGTCGTGGCCGCTCGATGCCAGGCGCAGGGCGATGCGCTCGCCGATCCCCGACGAGGCTCCAGTAATCAGCGCAATTGGACGTGCCATGTAGAGAGTATGAACGAAGGTGATGGTAGGGGGGCCTGGAATCGAACCAGGGACCGCCGAGATATAAGCTCGGAGCTCTTACCAACTGAGCTACCCCCCCAAGGGAGACTGACCACCGCAGTATGAAGCCTGCAGGCAGCTGTTCGCTACTACTTGATCGTAACGGCCACTTCGAGCGCCTCACGCTCAAACTCCGCGGTACAGACCACGGTCACGAACCAGACCCCCTTGGTTGAGCCCGCTCGCCAGGTAAAGGTGGCAAGGCCGCCGCTAGGAACGAAGAGCGCGGCTGGGGCCTCCCCCTCACGTGCCAGCGCAGGCACGCCGATCTCGCACTCGGAGCCGGCACTGGCCCGCATGGTGAGGACGATCTCCGCGCCACGGGCGACCGAGGCTGGAGGGTCGACCTCGAGGGCAATCGGCAGCGACGGCACGATCGAGGGTGATGGCGTCGGGGAGGGCGAAGGCTCGGGGTCGTTAGAGGCGGAAGCTGTTGCGCTTGGTCGCGGCGTACTGGTGTCAGTGCCGCCGCCAAAGAGCGAGCCGATTGCGCCGAGGATGATCAGCCCAACAATAAGCGTGCCGCAGCCAGACTTGGTCGAGCGCGTTGAGGCGCGAATGATGTTCATGAATCAATCGTACGAGAGTGCAATCGCGATGGCACAAGAGGCAAGTGCGAGTGCGCTTACCTCCCAGCCGCGCTGGCGCAGGTCACGACGCACACGAGTGCTCAACGTCACCCCACCGGCGAGGAGTAGCCCGCCACCGGCGAGGAGCATGGGGGATGCAGTCGTTGGCGCGCTCACGAGAACGAGGAGATAGGTGAGACCATGGAGCAGCGCGATCAAGATGATTGTTCGTTGTCGGCCAAGCCGCACCACGGCGCCCTTTGCGCCGACCGATTTATCAAGCTCGCGATCGGCGAGTGCATTCTGGAGCGCGAGTGCACTGCCGCCAGGGAGTGCGATTAGGCAGAGTGTTGCGATCGCAGCGGGGAGCGGGGCCCCTGCGGCGCTCCACGCGAACGCCGGAATAAGTGCAACTCCAAGGGCGAACGGAAGAAACGAGATCGGCGTGCGCTTGATCCCCGCGTTGTAGAGATAGCCAAGGGTGGCACCAGCGGCGGCGATCGCCAGGCTCGTGGAGCTGAGTGCCGATGCCGCGGCAAACCCTACCGTTGCCGCGATGACCACCATTGCACGTGCCTCGCGCGGCGTGACAGATCCTCCAACGAGCGGCTTCTCCGCTCTCCCCTTGTCACGCTCTCGATCGAGCAGGTCATTCATGGCGCCAATAGAGGTGTGGATTCCAAGCATGGTGAGGGCGGCGAGCGCCGCTTGACTCGTTGAGCCCCCCGCCGTGGTCGTGAGCGCCGCCGCAACGAGCGCGTTCAGGAGCGTCGGCAGCGGATGGGCGAGTCGCACGAGGGCAGCGATATGAGCCATAAGACGAGCCTACCCTGACAGGAGTAGGATTGCGCCGATGTCTTCTACCCCTGCAATCGTCGTCTCGGATCTCGTCAAGCGCTACAAGGGCGCTGACCGTAACGCCGTTGATGGTGTCTCCTTCTCGGTGGAGCAGGGCTCCCTGTTCGCCCTCCTCGGGC